>ERZ772872.427-NODE-427-length-43644-cov-16.783133_pt1 | contig 43644 bp, 35 predicted proteins | sample MGYA00512132_ERZ772872 | MGnify/ENA primary metagenome ERZ772872 (study PRJEB29015, sample SAMEA2737724) | human gut metagenome | biome: human gut; feature: human-associated habitat; material: faeces | place: China | collected 2012 ...
TTGCCGGTTTGCCTGTCCTGAAGGGAACAGGGGCGTACAGCGTCCCGAAAAAACCTGCTGCGCCCGGAGAAGTTCCTGTTTAAGCGCTTTCGGACGGGGGTTCAACTCCCCCCATCTCCACCAAAGCGACCCTAGACGAACTCAAATCGTCGATGGTCACGTCAGAATGGCTGTCCTGTGTGTTATACAGGACAGTCATTTTGTCATCATAGAGGTAAATCTTGTTGACAAAAGTGTCCACTAAGGCCTGACGGTATTTCAGGTCATTTACATCGCCTTTACGGAACTGGTTTAGGAAAAAACGAACTTCATTGACCGTGGGCGTAGGGTGGGAGGAAGTCTCCACAAGAATCTGCTGTTCCAGCTCGTTGCGTTCCCGTTTCTTCTGGGAGATACGCTCCGCAATACACGCTATTTTTACACTTATATTTTTATGTGTAATCTATTGCGATGCGCCAAAAGATGCTTTATCATGTGGGTATGAATTCAAAAAAACAGAGAGAAGGACGGATACCATGAAATTTCAAGAGCTATTGGCTGGAAAGCAAATCAACTGGGACAGAGTAAAGCTGATTCGTCACAACCTTACCAAAGAGGAGATAGCCGCCAACTACGAGCGGGGGTATCTGGAATTGTATCAGTCAGTTCAAAACCATGCGCGGTTTCGGGACTGTGATATGGTCATCAGCTTTTTGGGGACGGAAGGCACAAATGGTGTTTTTCAGGGCTGTTATTGCGTTGGTGGTTCAAAGCCATATATCCGCACAAAATTCCCAGAAGACTTTGTACCAGATAGCGGCATGACTGAGGAGAAGTCTGTGGTATATGAACTGGTTAAGACGGACTTACTTGCTGATATGAAAGACCGTCTTGTAATTGACTGGGGCAAGGGAACGATCAATTTTTGTCAGAACGGAACGACAGAGAAGGAAGTGTTGGAGATTCGCCCTTCCGTGTCTGAAATCAGCTTTACCAGCTATGACAGGGTATTGCTGTCTTTTGAGACGCTCCACAAAATTGTTTACAACAAAGCAGCATACAAAGAGTGGGAGGAAAAGCTGTCTGCTGTGGCCGGGGTATATCTCATTACGGATACCAAGACGGGCAAGCACTATGTTGGCTCCGCCAGCGGTGAGCAGGGCGGCATCTGGGGCCGATGGAGTGAGTATGCCCGGACAAAACACGGCGGCAATAAGCGTCTTAAGGAGCTTATCACCGCCGATGCTGACTATTGCAATAATTTCCAGTATTCCATTTTGGAGGTATTTCCCATCAAGAGGGATAAGCATGAGGTATTGGAGTACGAGCAGTTGTATAAGAAAAAGCTGTGGTCGATTCAGTTTGGGTTAAATGATAATTAAAATGGGTTGATATTATCTCTTCATTTATGAAACGCTTGATCGTTTTTTTAAGCGTGTGGATTATAATTCTGAATATGGTTTCCAGATAGGCTACTCCGTTGATATGTCCTAGTTAACAGTTACATTTAGCAAAAGCCCTCCTGCAAAACACCACAAGTTCTTATTTGGCCCGCCCAGGTCCACCAAACAGGTATTGGACGAACACCTACTTTTTCAGCGGCGGTTTCGCCGTGAAATGTTCGCTCTGATACAAACAGAAAACACCGCTTTAGATTAAGTTCTAAGGCGGTGTTTTGCTATACTCCAAAATCGGCACATTGGTGTTGTTTCCTGATTTTCTGTAAAATGAAAACACAATAAAACACAGGAGGAAAACACTATGGAAAAATCATTATTTGAACAGGTGGGTGGTACATATACTCAGGTTGGAGATTATCTGCTTCCAAACTTGACACTTACCGAAGAAGCACAGAAATCTATCGGCATTGGGGGACAACAACACGCACGGTACTTAAAACAGTACCACGAAGTCATCTATTATAACTATTTAACTTCAGGCAAATTAAATGCCTATCTTGCCGACATTGACAAACAAGCGGAAGAAATGTTTTCACGGCTGGTTAAAGATATGGCTGATAAGCAAGGTATCGCTGAGAATCTTAAAGCCACTGATCAAATGGCGTGGGTCGGAAAATCTTGGTGACCGCACCTTCTCCGAATGCTTTGTGCAGAACAATGGAACCATCCTTAACATCGGGTGCGACAAACTCCTCTTGCTTGGCTGCCATTTTCGCTGCAGCAGAGGCAGCAGGCTTGACACCATACTGCGCGGTAACGGAGGGCTTTTCAACAGCATAATGATTCATAGTTTTTTTGAAAGCTTCCCTGCTATTCGACGCGGAGCATCCGATAGCCGATTCCGATGTGCGTTTGTATGTATTGCGGCCCGTCTTTTCCGCGTTCCAGCTTTTTGCGCAGGGTCGCCATGAACACCCGCAGAGAAGCAATATCGTTTTCCCAACTGCTGCCCCAAATCTGCTGTGTGATGTAGGTGTGGGTCAGAACCTTGCCCACATTTTTTGAGAGCAGACACAACAGCTTGTATTCGATGGGCGTCAAGTGCAGTTCTGCACCGCCAAGATATGCGCAGCCTGCCGCATAGTCGATTTTCAGCGCACCGTTCGTAAAAATCGGGGATTCCTGCGCTGCGTCTGTTTTCATCAGCGACAGTCTCCGCTGCGTCACTCGCAGCCGCGCCAGCAGTTCATCCACGGAAAAGGGCTTGGTGAGATAATCGTCCGCCCCGGTATCCAGCGCCACGATTTTATCAGAATCCTCTGTTCTGGCGCTGATCACAATGATCGGCATATTTGACCACGAACGAATTTTTCGGATGATCTCCACGCCGTCCATATCTGGCAGTCCCAAATCAAGCAGCACAATGTCCGGGTTGTGAGACAGCGCTTCCATCACGGCGCTTGCGCCGTTTTGCGCAGAAAGATACCTGTATTCATGGGTTTTCAGCGTTGTTGTGATCAGATTGCGCACCGGCGTATCATCTTCTACAACGAGGACGAGCGGCTTATTCATTTAAGTTCACCTCACTGAGCGGTACTGTAAAGGAAAAGATGCAGCCATGCGGCGAATTATCTTTCAATGTCATTTCGCCATTATGGGCATGAATGATGGCTTGGCAGAGCGTAAGCCCAAGACCAAGACTTCGGCGGCTGTCACCAATCGGATTGCCCCCGATAAAGAACATTTCAAACACATGTTCCTTCAGTTCATCTGGAATACCGGGACCGTTATCGCTGACGCATATTTCAGCCATATTTTCTCGCGGGATTGCCGTGATCCGGATGTTCGAGCCAGCCGGAGTATATTTGACTGCGTTGTTCACCAAGTTGATAAGCACCTGCATGATGAGTCCCGCATCCACCCGAACCAGCAACGGTACATCTCCGCAATCCACTGCGATGTGATGTTCTGCGGATCTTCGGTCAATATGTCGGAGCGCTTCCGACACAATATCGTCCACGACCTGATCAGAAAGGTGCAGTTTTACGCTGCCGTCCGCAATTTTTGTAATGGAAAGCAAGTTCTCAACCAGTCCCGTCAGCCATTGCGCATCGTCATAAATGTCCGTAAAAATCTGTTTCCGCGTTTGTTCATCCAGCACGTTATAGCTGTGCAGCAGCGTATCCGCGTTGCCGGAAATGGAGGTCAGCGGGGTCCTAAGGTCATGGGAAATTGAACGCAGAAGGTTTGCACGAAGCTGCTCGTTCTTTGCAAGGACGGCGGCTTTTTCCTTTTCTTCGGCGTTGCGTAGGCTTTCCAGCGCCAGAGCGCACTCGCCGAGAATGGAAAACAGCACGCTGGATGTAAATGCGTCAGGCTGCGTTTGCTTCTCCATCGGAATCCCGACAACGCCGAAAACCTGCTGCCCGGTACGAATGGCAAGATACAGCCGTTTTGCCTTTGGAAAGTTTTGCGTCGTTGCGCCAGCACGCTTTCGGTTTTGCCAGACCCATTGAATCACGTTCTGTTCCTGATCAGTATCCGGGATGCAATATGGACTGCTTCCGTCTGCCGGATAAACATTCCCATCCAGCAGCGCGTCGCCTTGTGCCGGATAAATCAAAACGTCCCGCTGCATGAGCTTCTGTATCTGCGTCGCGGTCATCTGATAGACCTCATCCGGTGTTTCCGCCTTTTGAAGCTGCCTGTTCATATCAAAAAGGAGTTTTGTCCGATAGGCATCCCGCGCGGATAGCTGCGCATGGGCTTTGAGCTTTGCGGCAAGCGTACCGGTCAAAAGCGCCGCTGCAAACATGACGGCAAAGGTTATTGGGTATTTACTGCCATAGGCTGCCAAAGACAGCCGGGGTTCCGTTAGAAAATAATTGAACAGGATGACACTCAAAAAAGCGGACAGCACACCGCAGGTATATCCGCTGGTAAAAGCGGAAGTCAGAAGCACCCCCAGCAGGTAAACCATGATGATATTGGCATTTGCAAAGCCGAGCCGCAGAAAGACCCATCCGATGACCGTCGCAGCTGCCAGAATCCCGATGGTCAGAAGCAGTTCCCATGCGGTCGGAAACGCCGGACGGATGGGAAGCAGCCGTTTCCTGCGGTAGCTCTTATAGGCTTCCACATCCGGAATGATATGAATGTCCACCTCTGGTGCAAGCGCAATGAGCCGTTCTGTCAGCGTCGGTTCACTCCAAAAATGCCGCCGCTGTACGCCGCTTCGCCCAATCACAATTTTGGTCACATCAGAGAGCCGCACATATTCCGCGATCTGTGTTGCCACATCTTCACCATGCGTTGTGACGATCTCTGCGCCAAGCTGCTGAGCCAGACGCATATTCACCTGCAAGCGAACGGTATCTTCCGCATTCATATCAGCGTCTCCGGGTGTCTGCACGTAAAGCGCGGTAAGGCTGCCGCTAAATGCCTGTGCCATTTTCCCTGCCATTCGTACAATGCGTTCATTGGATGGAGACGAGGACAGGCACACAAGAATATGCTCTTTTGGCAGTTCGCTTCCTTTGTTCTGCACATTTTCACCACCCCTCTTAAACGATATTATAGCACCAAGATGTGAAGGTTTCTACTGCGCCCAATCGGATTCGTTGTCCGGAAATAAAATTTGCTCTGAATCATAGATCACGATTTCTACATGGGCATGACTGCTGCGAAACCGGGAAAGCGTTTCCTCAAGTTCGTCAGGAGAAATATTTCCGGCCAGATGCACGCACTGCTCAGGCTGCTGTTGTTCGGGCGCTTCCTCGATTCGCTTCTGATTTTCATCCAGAAAGCGATCCAGCCGCTTCATCAAAAACCAGCCGAACAGGAACATTAACGCTGCCCCAGCGATCAAAACGACATCTTCCACATACCCTCACCGTCCGTTCAGATTCGGAAGCACTTTTGCAGCGCTTTGTATTCGCCCAACGCTAAAATCGTTATTTCCCCGGACAGCACCGTATCCGGTGTAATTGATACTTCGGTTTTTCCCGAATGCTTGATGCCAAGAATGTTGATAGACAATATTTGCACTTTTTGTGCTAAAGCTCTGTTTTTGGAGCTTTGCGCTTATTATAAAACTCTAGCGGGGAAACTCCATCCCCGTACCTGTTGACTGGGGCGGAAAACCGCGATACAATAAAAGAAACGACCTTTTACGACAGCAGGCCACGAGGAAAACAAACTATGGAAGTAGAACTGCTCAAAAAATATGGCAGTGTGCGTCCCGGCGAAATAGAGAATCTGGACGGCACGACTGAAACTGTCGATTTCCGCTTTTCAACGGTGATCCGCTTTTACCACAACATGGAGGACGCCGATTTCCCACTGCACTGGCATGCCCCTGGCGAGATCATCTCCCCCATCGAGGGTACCTACACGGTTACGATTGCGGGCAAGACCGTGACGCTGCAGCCCCATGATGTGCTGATTATCGCATCGGGCGAGCTGCACAGCATTCGCGCACCCAAAACGGGGGAGCGATACATCATGAACTACAGCGTATCGTACTTTCATCAGATACAGGACATGGCCGAGTTGTTCAACACGTTCTACCCCTTCCGCCTTGTCACCCGGCAGGAGGACCCCGAACTGGCCGACCAGCTGTTTGCGGTGCTGGCGCAGATAGAGGGCGAGTATTTCAGCACGAACGTCTACCGTGAGAGCGAGATCATGGCCTTGATGCTGCACTTTTTCTCGATCTTCGGGCGGTATGAGCACCGCCAGAACAGTGAGCAGGTGCTGGATTACCCCAAGCAGCAGGACCACATGCGCCGCTTTGCAGAGCTGTGCGCCTACATCAACAACCACTGCACCGAGCGTCTCTCGGTCGAGGATCTGGCCTCCCGCGCGGGGTTTAGTGTCTACCATTTTTCGCGCCTGTTCAAGGAAAACACGGGCATGACCTGCCACAATTACCTGGTGGCGCGCCGCATCATCTATGCCAAAGCACTGCTGGTGGACGATACGATCCCCATCACCGAGATCGCTATGCGGTCGGGCTTCAACTCGATCGCAACCTTCAACCGCCTGTTCAAGGCGCAGATAGGCTATACCCCTACCGAGTACCGCCAGATGGCCTCCCACGAATAAAAAAGCGCCGCCGCGTGAAAGTTCCACGCGGCGGCGCACTTTTTAATTACTCGTAAATTTTGCGGCCGTGGGCATCGCCGATGCCCGTCTTGCGGTAAAAGTAGGTGTTGATGACATCGCGCCACTCACAGGCGTGCTCCTTCTGGTGGGCAAAGCGTGCCTCCAGGCGGGCGTACACGGCAGGATCCAGGTAAGGCTTCAGCGTCACAACCTCGTCGTAGAACCGCGCGGCGTCCTCGGCACCCTCGAAGTGGGTGTCGTAGATGTGCTGCAGGATCGTTTTGCCGCTCTTGAGCACATAGTTGTACGGCATGTGGTGGAAGAAGAGCAGCAGCTCTTCGGGGCAGGTCTCCACATTGGCGTACATTTCGGCCAGTTCGGGGGCGTACTGGTGGCAGTAATCGCTGCCCGTGGGCGAGCGGTCAATGCCAATACCGTCGAAGGAGGCGCGGTGGTAGCAGCCCCAGCGGCTGTACTCATAACCGTCAACGTTGGGGCCGTAGTGGTAGTTGGGGTTGACCATCCAGCCCACGCCCAGGGGGGCGTTGTATTTCTCATAGGTGGGCCAGGACTGCATCAAAATGCGGTGCAGCGTCTTTTCCACAGGCTCATTGTTGCCGAAGGTCAGCCGCAGCCACTCGCCGGCAATCACGGCGGGGTCCAGCGTGGTGTCATAGCTCAAGCGGCCGAATCCGTAGAGGTTCGCAGCGGCCAGGTCGTGGCCGGTCCAGTTTTCATCGTTGCCGGTGTTGGTCACGGCCACCATTCCGTTGCCCGCGCCTTGGATCAGCGCACGCACATGGGCGTCGCCGTTCGGGCGGGTGTGCATGTCGAAGTCCAAAATCTGGCGGAACCAGGGCATCAAGTAGCAGACGTGGCGCTGCTGGCCCGTGTACTCCTGCGCAATTTGGAACTCCACGGCAATGTGGGTGTGCTGCAGGCCGCCAATCAGCGGGGAGACCGGTTCGCGCACCTGGAAGTCCATGGGGCCGTTCTTGATTTGCAGCGTGACGTTGTCGCGGAAAGTGCCGTCCAGCGGCATAAAATAGTCGTAGCCTGCGCGGGCGCGGTCAATCTTGGTATTGCGCCAATCCTGCTGGCAGTTGTAGACGAAACAACGCCAGACAATGTGACCGCCGCAGGGGGCCACGGCATCGGCCAGCATGTTTGCGCCGTCGGCCTGGTTACGACCGTAGGTGAAGGGGCCGGGGCGGCCCTCGGAGTCGGCCTTTACCAGGAAACCACCCAGGCCGGGCAGGTTTGCCCAGACCTCCTGGGCCTTATCCGCCCACCACTTGGCCACGGCGGGGTCGCAGGGGTCGGCGGAGTCCATGCCGCCCAGCTCCATCGGGGCGGCAAAGTTGATGCTCAGATACAGCTTGACGCCGTAGGGGGTGAAGATTTTCAGATACTCCTGCAGGGCGCCGAAGTAGCGGTCGGTGATGAGCCAGCTGGCGGCGTCCTTGACGTTGACGTTATTGATTGTGATGCCGTTGATGCCCACGGACGCGAGCATACGGGCGTAAGCCGTCAAACGCGGTACATCGATTAGAATTTCGGAATCTTTGAAAAAGAAGGAATCGCCGGAGTAGCCGCGCTCAATGCTGCCGTCCATGTTGTCCCAGTGGTCCAGCATGCGCAGGCGGTTGGATGGTGCCTTCTCCTCATCGGCGGTGAACTGCGCCCACGCCTTGCCTGCAGTCTGCAGATTGCGCAGCAGTGCAAAAACGCCGTACAAAACGCCTACTTCGCTGCCGCCCTCGATGGTGCAATGGCCGTCGGCGGCCTTCAAGCGGTAGCCCTCAGGGTCCAGGGTCGTGTCCAGCGCCAGGGTGATGTCGTCGCCCTCGGTCAGCGCTGCGCCGTACAGGCCCTTGAAGCCCTCGGCCAGTTCTGCCTTGGCGCGGTCGATGGTTTCGCCCGTCAGCTCGGTGTGCAGAGAAATCGCGTCGCAACGGCAGCCCCTAATCTCCGGGTATGCCAGCCAGCACTTGGTAAATGCCATGGTAAAACCTCCTATATATGTGAATAAAATTATTGTTGTTCCAGAATTTTTATCAGCCGTTCCGCAGCTTCTTTGCCGTCGCCGGGGCGGTTCGCACTGCCGAAGCTGAAACGTAAGGTCGACAGCGCATCCTCGGCCGCAGTGCCGCCCAGAGCCATCAAAACGTGGGAGGGTTCCTGCACGCCGCGGTTGTCGCACGCTGCGCCGGGGGAGACACTGACCCCTGCTACATCCAGCTGGTAGGTCAGCCGCTGGCCGCTGCGGCCGGGTAGGCCAACGCTCAGCAGGCCCGGCAGGCCGTCCGCAGGGGTGTGCAGCCGTGCTTCGGGCCGGGCAGCATGCAGCGTCTGCCAAAACTCCTCGGCCAGGGCACGCTTTTTGGCAGTGCGCTGGCGGCGCTCGGCGCAGGTGACCTTAAACGCTGCGGCCAAGCCCGCAATCAGCGCTGCGGGCTCAGTGCCGGGGCGCAGGCCGTACTGTTGACTGCCGCCGTAAATCAGCGGGCGCAGTTTGCGAGGCTCGCGCACATACAAGAAGCCGATGCCCTTCGGCCCGCCGAACTTGTGGGCCGACGCCGACAGAAAATCGATGCCGTCCAGCGGGATGGCCAGGTGTCCCGCAGCCTGCACAGCGTCAACGTGCAGCAGCACATCCGCCTCACGGCAGAGCGCTGCCAGCGCGGGGATGTTCTGTACAACGCCTACCTCGTTGTTGGCGTACTGCAAGCTGACCAGGTTGGGGTGGGCCGCCAGGGCGCGGGTCAAGCTCTCAGGTACAACGCGGCCAAACCCGTCAACCTCCAGCGTTGTCATGCGGCCGCCGTCGTCCCGGATTGACGCGCAGGCGTTCAGAACCGAGTGGTGCTCGATGGGCGTTGTGACCACATGGCCGCCCTGCGGCACCGTGCCACGGATGGCCCAGGTGTTGCTTTCGCTGCCGCCGGAGGTGAAAAATATATGGTCGGGGGTACAGCCCAGATTTTCCGCCACGGTCAGCCGTGCTTTTTCCACGGTCTGCTTGGTGTGCAGGGCGCTGCGGTAGAGTGCGGCGGGGTTCGCGTACTCTTGGTATGCGGTATACATGGCCTCCAGCGCCAGCGGCTCAATGGGCGCGGTGGCGGCATGGTCCGCATAAATTTCGTGGTTCATAGGTAGTTGCCTCAAATAAATGTAAAGGAATCAAAGTCAAACTGCGTGCCGGGCAGGAAGAGGAACGTGACCTGCCGCGCCCCCGTGACGGGCTCAAACGTGAAGGTTTGCTCGCCCCAATCGGCCTGTGGGCCAAACTCGACCACACGGCGCTCGGTCTCACCGCCGTCTGCAGCGGCAAACATCAGATGGACCGTGTTGGCGGGCAACGGGCTGCGGCCCGTAATGCGGATGCCGCAGCAGCCGGTCTCGCCAAAGTCCATGCGGTCAAACAGCAGCGAGACATTGTTGCCGATGCCCAGCACACGCGACCCGTCGCGGGTAAAGGAATCGCCATAGACGGCATCGCACGCGCCCGCAGCCAGGGTATCCCATGCGCGAGAATGACGGGTGAAGATAAAGCCCTTGATGTGGACCTTCACGTTCAGCTCCACGGCAAACTTGCCGATGCCGCGCAGGAGCTTGTCCAGCTTGAAAGTGTCGGGCTGGTAGACGTTCCACTGCTTGGGCTTGTGGTAGACGCGCTCGCCGATCATTGTACTGCCCTCGGCGTAGGGCTCGCCATCCCAGAAGCGGAAGGTCGTTGGTTCTCCGTCCAGCGCAAAGATTGGCAGCTCCACCGTATCCGCACCATCGGGGCCAAAGTCGATATCATCGAACAGCACCCAGCTGCGGCCCGTGCGGGAGGTGGAAACGCCGCGCTCGTTGCCGTTGCCGATGTCGCCGAAGGACGCATCAAAACGGCTGGCCGAGATAAATTCATAAGGGTTCTTGTGCAGCTGACCGACGCCAGAGATGGACAACTCCAATTGGGAGATCAGCTGCGGCGCATCGTGGCCGTTGCGCACCAGGGCGCGAACCCGCAGTGTGCCATCGCCCAGGGCGGTCACCGTCAGCACGTCACCGTCTGGCTGCATGGCCGCGTTCACGGCGGGCACACCCTTGTCGTCGGTCAACTGCCACTCGATGTCGGTGAAGGTTGCTGCCGCTGGCCGGCGTGCGGCGGTGATGTGCGTTACGGGGTGCTCCTTGTCCAGCGCTGTGCGCTCGGCGGTCAGGGTCAGCTTGCGCACAGGGATTTCCTGCGTGCTGCCGCCGAAGGTCAGCGGCGGCAGACGACGGCGGACGGGGCCCTCAAACGGGGCGGCGTTCAGCGTCAGCACTGCAGGGCGCAGGCCGGGGGCCGTGACATCCACGGTAATCGTGCCGGTGCGGCCATTGCCCGCCACAACGGCCAGCAGCATGCCGCTGAAAAGGCGGCGGCTGTCGGTCTGGTATTCGTCGGGGTCGGCGCTGTCGCCGTTGTCAAGGCCCACCAGCACACCCGCGCCATTTACGCGGACCGTCACGCAGTCGTTCGCGTTGCGCACAGGGTTGCCGTTCTTGTCGCGGGTTGTGATTGTGATAAACGCAAGCTCACGGCCATCGCCGGAAATCGTCTTGCGGTCAGCCTGCAGGCAGACCATAGCGCTGTCATCGAAGGAATCCTGCTCGTCGGTTGCCACGACCTTGCCGTTTTCATCGTAGGCTACGACCTTGACGCTGCCGGGGTGGTAGGCTGCCTGCCAGCTGGCGGTACGGCCCTTGGCGGAGTCCAGCACCTTGCGGCCAAGGCTCTCGCCGTTCACAAACAGTTCTACGCTGTGGGCGTTGGTGCAAGCGCAGAGGTCAATCAGCTGCCCTTCGTTGAAGTCCCAGTAGGGGAACAGGTGTACCATTGGGTGTGTTTTGGGGTCGAGCCACGCGGCCTGCACAACGTAGTAGGCGTCCTTCGGGAAGCCTGCCGTGTCAATCGTGCCGAAATAGCTGCTGCGCGTGTGGTAAGGTGTCGGCTCGCCGATGTAATCCCACCCGGTCCAAAGGTACTGCCCCAGCGTGAATGGCCAGCGCTGCTCGCTCTGCAGGCAGACATCCCAGCTCTCCGCGCCCCAACTTGTGCGGCTGTTGCCCAGGCTCGAGCACTGCAGGTCGTCATCAGACAGCAGGCTTTGCGAAAGCGGGAAGTGGTAGATGCCGCGGCTCTGCACGATGGACGACGTCTCACTGCCGTAGATGACCCAGTCGGGGTGCTTCTCGTGGTGGCTGGCGTAGAGGCGCTCGCCGTAATTATAGCCCGCGACCTTGATGATATCGGCACAGTGCTGTGTATTTTCCCACGGCATGTAGTTGGAACCGAGCGTTGGGATGCCGTTGCGCGCAGGGTCGTGCGCGGCGACCTCGGCCAGCAGCATCCGCATTGTGTCCGCGCCCTCGGGACCCGCGTGGGTGTCGTAGATCTCGTTGCCGATGCACCAGAACAGCAGGCTTGGGTGGTTGCGGTCGCGGCGGATCCAGGCAGCAACATCCTTTTCCTGCCACTCGTCAAAGAAGCGACCGTAGTCGTAAGGGTTCTTGCCGCTGCGCCAGCAGTCGAAGCTCTCGACATCCATCAAAATGCCCATCTCGTCGGCCAGATCCATGAACTGCGGCGCGGGCGGTGTGTGACCCGTGCGGATGCTGTTAACCCCCATGGACTTGAGGATTTCAAGCTGACGCTTGGCGGCGCTGTACTCAAACGCCGAACCGAGACAGCCGAAATCGTGGTGGATGCAGACGCCCTTGATCAAAACGCGCTTGTGATTCACCAGCAGCCCGCAGTCGGGTGTGGCTTCGATGGTGCGGCAGCCAAAGCGGGTGGTTAGTGTGTCGGTAACGCCATCGGCGCCGGTTAGCTCTGCCGTGATGTGGTAGAAGCTCGGCGCGTCCAAGTCCCACAAAGCGGGGTCTTGCAGCGTGAAGGTGTGCGAGGCTTTGTAAATCGTGGTTTCCTTGCCCGTGCGCCAGCCATCGGGGGAGGGGAGAGCGGCCCATGCATCGGCAGGGATGGCGGCAGTGCCAAGAAGGCTGCCGTTATCATCGGTCAGATGCAGCGTCAGCGTGCGGCCCGTGCTGGCGGCGGTGACGGAACCCGCCTCGGCAGTGACGGCCACGGTCCAAGCGCCGTTGTCGCCCTCTTTGGCAGCTACATACAGTCCATCGGGCATCAAGTGGAGGTCGGGAGCCTCCCACAGTTCCACATTGCGGTACAGGCCCGCACCGGAGTACCAGCGGGAGTTGGGGTGGCGCAGATTGCAGCGGACAAGAACCTCGTTCTGGCCCTCATGCAGCGCGTCGGTGATGTCGAACCAGAAGGACGTGTAGCCGTACTTCCATTGGCCGACTTCGGTGCCGTTGACGAAAACGGTCGTATCCATGTAGGCCCCGCCGAACCAAAGCATGCGGCGGGTGCCGGGCACATCAGTGACAAAGAAATATTTGCGGTAGAACAGCGTGCCGTCGCGGTACAGATCGTCCGCGTGGCGAATCTGCCAATCGTGGGGCAGGTCGACGGGGGTGAACTGCGCGTTCCAAGGCAGCAGCTCGGTATCCGGCGCGCAGGCGGCAAACAGCCAGTCGACGCTGAAATCGGTGCGTTTCATAAGGAACAGCTCCTTTTCATAAGGGTAAGGGGATGTGACGGGAAGTGCCGTGCAGGTCCGACATGGCCGTGTCGGGCACACACGGTGCGCCCCGTCACCGGGGCGCGGTACTTGCGTACCATAAACAGCAAACCGGGGGCAGCCCCATGTTGTTACGTGAGGCTGCCCCCGGCAGTTGCATCACTGTCGCAGGGACAGTCAGTTTCCAAACAAATTACTTGCTTGCGTTGTAGGTGTCGTTGTACATATCAACGATGTTCTGCATGTTCTGGGCTTCGACCTCAGCAACGTAGGTATCCCAATCGTTGTTGATGTCGGCCTGATTCATGGCAAACTTGCAGGTCCAAGCGTTGACGGTATCGGTCATGGGGGTGCCCCACAGGTTCAGCATCTCCATCTGATCCTCGTCGAAGGTAACGGTGGGATCCAGCGGGCGCAGCTTGCGGTACTGGCCCTGACGGTCGTAGAAGTCACGCAGATCCTCGCTGAAGTTGCTGGTCAGCAGCTCGGTGTTGCCGGAATACATGAAGTTGCCGCAGGCGTAGCCCAGCTCTTCACGCAGGTCGATCTGATCGTCGGAGGTCTGTGCGATGGACAGGCCGTTGCAGTAGTAACCGGGGGTCAGGCTGTAGGTGCCGTCGGTGACGGTGTAGGTCTCGCCCTCTTTGCCCCACTTGGTCAGGGTCAGGCCCTCGTCAGAGTACCACAGCCAGTCAACAAAGCGCATCATCTTGATGAACTCGTCCTCGCCCAGCTCTTTCAGAGCGTTGGAAGAGATCATGATACCGCACTCAAGGCGCTGGTTCTCGGCCTGATAGTCGGATGTGCCGATGGGAACGAGGGTACGGTACAGCTCGTAGTTGCCCTCGCCCAGCTGCTCCTTGATTTTGGAGTCCTGGGTGGCGTACTGGGCACGGTTAGTGGACATGATGACGGTCTCGCCGCGGTAGAACTTGTTCAGCGCGGTGTCGTCATCCTGGGTCCAGGTCTCGGGGTCAAGGACCTTGTTCTGGACGAGCTTCTGCAGGACAGTGTAGGCCTGCTTGTATTTGTCGGAGACAGAGCCGTCAACGAAGGAATCGCTGTCGGCGTCATAGACCAGACCGTAGTTGGTGGTGATGGCCCAGCCGGTGTTGATATCGTAGGAGGCACCCAGCAGCTTCAGCAGATTGCCGCCCTGACCGTAACCGGAGGTCTGGCCGCACCACATATCGGACCAGATGTAGTCATTCTCGCCGCACATGCCCTGCTCGACCATGTACTTCTTGACGCCGATCAGCACGTCGGCGAACTCGTCCCAGGTCCAATCCTTTTCCAGCTCGGCGACATCGTAGCCGGCAGCGTCAAAAATGTCCTTGCGGATGAGGAAGGTGTAATCCTGCAGAGAGGTCTCCTTCAGGCCGGGCAGGCGGTAGTACTTGCCGTCGGCCTGCGTGATGGTGGCCAAGTCGTCCTGCATGTTGTACTCCTCGACGAAGTTGGAGTAGTTGGGCATATACTGGACATAGTCGGAAACGGGGACAACGCCGCCGCCGGTGACATACGCAGTTTCAGAGTAGATCTTGGGGATGATGTAGGGGGAAGTGCCGGAAGAAACGGCCAAGGAAACCTTATCGGTGTAGTTGGAGTTGTCAACGACGGTCAGTTCCAGATGGACGTTGGTGGCATCCTCGATGGCCTTAAAGACGCCCTCGCTGATCCACTTGTCGTTCATGGGATAGGCGGGGTTGTCGTTGAAGAACATCGTGTAGGTGACAGGCTCGTCAGAGTGGAAGTGCTCGCCGTACTCATAGCCGAGGTTCGACTCGTCCGCAGCAGCGGTGTCGGTGGTAGCAGTGCTGTCACCGGTGTTGGTGGTGCTTGCAGCCGTGGAGCTGCCGGAGCCGCCGCAGGCAGCCAGAGACAGCACCATGCCGGTAGCCAGCACGAGGGATGTGAGCTTTTTCATGTTTCGTAACCTCCATTACGTTTTTTCCTGCTCCCCGGAAGGCCCTGGGAAAACAGGTGTTTTCTTTCATCCGGCGCCGGAGTCGGCGTCGGTTTTAAGACAGTGGAAAAACGGGACGCAGAGCACTAACGCGAAAACGTTAGCCCTTAACGCCGCCCAGCATCATGCCCTGCACGAAATACTTCTGGATGAAGGGGTAGATGCAAATGATGGGAGCGGACGTCAGCACCATGGCGCAGGACTTGATGTTGGAAGCGATCTGCATGGCGTCGCCTGCATCAGCACTTGTGCCGGAAGCGCTGCTGATGAGCTGGCGCAGATAGTAGGCAACGGGCCATTTCGTGGTCGTATCTAAGTAGAGGAAAGCATCAAACCAGTCGTTCCAGTACTGGACGACGTAGAACAGTGTCATGGTGGCAATGATGGGCTTGGACAGGGGGATGGCGATGCGCCAGAACACACCCCACAAGTCCAGGCCGTCGATCTCGCCGGCTTCTTCCAGTTCACGGGGGAGAGTGAGGAAGAAGGAACGCATCAGGATGACGTAGTAGGTGGAGATCATGCCGGGCAGGATGAAGGATGCCACGGTATCGCGCAGACCCAAGGAAACCATCAAAATGTAGTTGGGGATCATGCCGCCGCCAAAGTACATCGTGAAAATGATGAACTTGTTGATGGCCTTGCCGCCGTACAGCTCCGCCTTGGAAAGGGGATAGGCCAGCAGGGCGCTGAACAGCAGAGCGCAGACCGTGCCAATGATGGAGTACACAATGGTGTTGCCGTAATAGGGGATGAACTTGCCGTCGGTGATGACGTATTTATATGTGGAGATGTTGAAGTCCTTCGGGATCAGGCCGACTTCGCCTGCAACGATCGCCTGCGTAGAGGAGAAGGACTGGGCGACCAAGTACAGGAACGGGTAGAGCATCGCAACGCTGATCAGCGTCAGGATGATGGCGTTAAAGACCTTGAACACGCGGTAACTGGCGGATTCCTTGATCTTCATGGGGCCCATAGTAGTTGCTTTTGCCATTATTTTATCCTCCTAATTACCACAAACCGCTGCCGGTCAGCCAAGAGGAGACCTTGTTGGCAACCGTGAGCAGGACCAGGTTGATGACACCTTGGAACAGGCCGACGGCCGTTGCGTAGCTGTAGTTGCCGGAGCCAAGGCCCATGCGGTAGACGTAGGTGGCGATGATGTCGGCCGTCTCATAGGTGGTGGGGGTGTACAGCAGGAAGACCTTCTCGAAAGCGGCGGAACCGCACAGGCTGCCGATGTTCAGAACCAACAGGGTGGAGATGGTGGGCAGGATGGCGGGGATGGTAACGTGCAGGCACTGCTGGAAGCGGTTTGCGCCGTCCAGCTCAGCAGCCTCGTACAGTTCAGTGTTGATGCCGGACATGGCAGCCAAGTAAAGGATGGTGCCCCAGCCGAGGCCCTGCCATACGCCCGAGGTAACAAAGATCGTCGTGAACCACTCGGGCAGGGAGATGAAGGTGATGGCCTTGCCGCCCAGCTTGGTGATGAGGTTGTTGATGGGACCGCTGGTGGACAGAATCTCGCGGACCATGCCCGCAACGATGACCATCGAGATGAAGTGGGGCAGGTAGGAGATCGTCTGCACAATCTTCTTGAAGTGAACGTTCTTGACCTCGTTCAGCAACAGGGCGAAGATCAGCGTCAGCGGGAAGCTGATGATCAGATACTTGAAGTTCAACAGCAGTGTGTTCTTGAACGCACGCCAGAAGTTCTGATCCTTCATGAACTGGTTGAAGTACTTCAGGCCGCTCCATTCATCGCCGAAGATGCTGCTGCCGGCGCGGTAGCGGCGGAACGCAATGATGTTGCCGAACATCGGGATGTAGCGGAACACGATGTAGTACACAATGGGAATGAACATCATTGCGTACCATTGCCAGTACTTTTTAATGTGCTTCATCGCGGCACCCTGCTTCTTGACAGTGGCCACAGAAGCGTCTTTTTGTGCGGTCTTGGGCATGGTTCAGTCTCTCCTTCCTAACATCAATCACAGGTCAAGGGCCTGCGTTGCGGACTGGGTGACGGTCAGCTTTGCGGGGGCCTGACCCATCAGCGCTACGCTGCGGGCATCAGGCTGGGAAGCACCGACATAAACGCTGTAGCTGCCTGCCTCAACGATCGGCGTGCCTTCCTCATTGCAGAGGGCGAAGGCGGCCAGCGGCAGGTGAATTTTGACCTGCTTCGTCTCACCGGGCTGCAGCTCGACCTTGGCAAGGCCTTTCAGCTGGGCGTTCGGGGTGTTCTCGCGCTCGGCCTTGACGTAAACCTCCACACTCTCGCGGCCCGCAACAGAACCCTCGTTCGTAACGTCCACCGTCACATCGAGGCCATCGGAGTCCGCCTCATTCGCGCTGACAGCAGCGTTCTTGAAGCCGAACTTCGTGTAGGACAGGCCGTAGCCGAAGGGGTAAAGGGCTTCCTTCTCCATGTAGCGGTAGGTGCGGCCCTTCATGGCGTAGTCGGTAAACTCCGGCAGGTCGCGGTCGCTGTGGTAGAAGGTGACGGGCAGTTTGCCCTGCGGGTTCGTCTCACCGAACAGAGCGCGGGCCACAGCCTCGCCGCCACGGGCACCGGGATACCAGGCTTCGAGAATGGCGTTTGCGTGCTCATCTGCATAGTTGACAGCCAATGCACTGCCGCCCAGCAGAACCAGAACAACAGGCTTGCCGCTCTCAACACAGGCTTTCAGGACTTCCTCCTGATGGCCAGGGAGCTTCAGGTTCGGCTTGTCGCCGCTGGCGAACTGGTTGCCCTTGTCGCCCTCCTCACCTTCAAGGCCGGAATCCAGACCGAGGACTGCGATAACGACATCGCTCTCCTCGCAGACGCCCTTGACCTCGCTCATCAGCTCGTTGGACTCGGCCAAGCCGTGGATGTTGTCGGCGTAGAGGTGGCAGCCCTGCGAGTAGCGGACTTTCACATCGTCGCCGAGGTAATCTTCAATGCCCTCCAGCACGGTGGTGTAGCGGGAGGCAGTGCCCTCATAGTTGCCCAGCAGTGCCTTGCGGCTGTCGGCATTGGGGCCGATGACGCCGACGGTGTGCAGCTTGGACTTGTCCAGCGGCAGCGTGCCGTCGTTCTTCAGCAGCGTCATGATGCTGTCGGCGACTTTCAGGTTCAGGGCCTTCATCTCGGCGCTGTCGACAACGTCGTAGCCAACCTTATTATAAGGAACCTGATCCTCGGCGTCAAACATACCCAGACGCATGCGGGTCACATACAGGCGGGTCAGGCTCTCATCGATCTTCTCTTCGGAAAGCTTGCCCTCGGCGACGGCCTGCTCAAGGTAAACGTAAAGGTCGCCGCAGTTCAGGTCGCAGCCGTTGTTGACGGCCAGTGCAACGGACTCCACAGGGCCGTCCGTGACCATGTGGCCGGTATGGAAGTCCTTGATGGCCCAGCAGTCGGAGGTAACGTGGCCGTCAAAATGCCACTTGTCACGCAGGATATCCTTTAGCAGGGTCTTGCTGCCGCAGCAGGGCTCGCCATTCGTGCGGTTGTACGCACCCATGACGGCCTCGACACCGGCTTCCTTGACCAGTGCGCGGAAGGCGGGCAGGTAAGTCTCCCACAGGTCCTGCTTGGAGACGATGGCGTTAAAGTGGTGGCGGTCGCTTTCGGGGCCAGAGTGTACGGCGAAATGCTTGGCGCAGGCGGCGGCCTGCAGATAATCGGGATCATCGCCCTGCATACCCTCAACAAAGCGGACGCCGAGGCGGCTCGTCAGGAACGGATCCTCGCCGTAAGTTTCGTGGCCACGGCCCCAGCGGGGATCGCGGAAGATGTTAATGTTGGGGGCCCAGACGGTCAGACCCTTGAAAATGTCGCGGTCGCCGTGGGCGCGGCACATATTGTACTTGCCGCGAGCCTCAACACCGACGGCGTTGCCGACCTGCTCCATCATGTCCTCGTCAAAGGCGGCGGCCATGCCGATGGCCTGGGGGAAGACGGTGGCAGTGCCCGCGCGGCCGATACCGTGGATGCCCTCGCTCCACCAGTTGTAAGCGGGGATGCCCAGACGCTCGATCGCGGGAGCCCAGCTCAGCATCTGGCTGACCTTCTCGTGCAGGGTCATCTGCGCAACGAGGTCGGTCGCACGCTTGCGGTACTCAGCCTCTTTAGCGGGATTCTTGGTTCTCTTCATAGTGCTTTCTCCTGTTCTTCCGTGTCCTTTACAGAACGCCGAAGCCTAAAATGGTGAATACTTTGTCCGTGCCCGGCTCCTGCATCTTAATTTCGATGTGGTGCCGCTGCGCGGTTTCTTCCTTTAAGATAATGGCCGCATGGCAGTGGGTCCAACCGGCCTGCCGCGGGTCGTAGGCCGCGACCTCTTTGCCGTCTACCGTGACGACTGCCGCGCCGAACTCCTTGCTGCCCGAATCCTTAAAAACGAGCTGGATGCTGCGGCAGGTGATGTCCATCGTGAACGGGTTGTCGCCCGCGCCCTTCTTCCAGTTGTGGGGGAACTCGGGGGTGTTGACATCCTCGAAGTCGAAGGGCACGCTCTGTAAATCGGTGTCCGTCTCGGTGAAGCAGCCGGGGTCGATGACCGCGTCAAAGGGGTTCACACTGCGGTCCAGCAGCTTCGTCTCGGCAAAGTCGAAACCGTAGTAGGGGGCGAGCTCTTTCGGGGCAGGCCCTTCCTGCTGCTTGTCCAGCCGGTCCAGCATATACATGAGGCAGTCCCGCATGATGCGGTGCCCGCTGTTGGAGGGATGGAACACATCGTAGAAGTACTGGCGGCGGGTGATGACGCTGCGCTCACCGACACCAACGCGGAACTGCGGGCTGACGGCGTCCAGCACATTGACCATCGGCAGCTCATGCCGCCAACCGATGGGAGCCAAGCGATCCTTCAGGTTCCAGTCGTTGGCAAAAACGCTGAACAGCATCACAACGGCGGGCTCATTGGGGGCTGACCAGATCTTCTGGATCAGGCTTTCGTGCATCAGGCCCTTCGTCTCGTCAGCCTCGTCGTTGACGGCGAACTCGACGATGATCAGATCGGGCTGCACCGCACCGTCGCGGGTGATGTCGCGGTCATAGCGGATGATGCCGAGCTGGCAGGGCGTGCCGCCGACGCCCGCTTTAATGTAGCGGACATGTGCGCCGTGGTCGGGTGTGTACCTTTCGCAGATGGCCTCATAGGTCTTGCGCGCGTAGCACATTTCCTGCGAGGGAACCGCACCCGCGCCCTGTGTGATGGAGCCGCCCAGGAAGGCGATCGTCGTGGGCTTGCCATCGCGGAGCTGCTGCAACACACGCTTGATACGGATGTTGTTGCCGGTGCTCAGGCAGCTGCGGGCGATCATCTCGCCGTAGGCGGGCGTATCGAAAGCCACGGGCGGGTCGGGGTCAACCTCGGGGACTGTGTAGCCGTCGTTCAAGTAGAGCTTGACGGTGGCCGTGGCGATGTCCTTCGGTTTGACGAGCTCGAACAGAAACTCCTGCGGCGTCTCGTCGCTGTCGGACCACTGCTGTTCATCCATGACCATGATGTGCTCGGTGCCATCGGTGGTAATCTTCATGCTGTTGCGGCTGCCGCCGCTGCCCAGTTCCCCGGAGAAGCCGAGGGTGAAGGTCACGACCTTGTCGGGCAGGTCGCCGACGATGCTGACGCCGACGCTGTGCACGAGCTTACGGAAGCCCTTGGCCGTGCGAAGCATTTCCAGAATGTTCTCATCGTCAATGCCGCCGACCATCTTGGCGAAAGTTACAAGGCGGTCACCATTGATATAAACGGGGTGGCGGCCTACGCCGTCATTGCTCGGCAGGCCGCCGACCGGCTTGTCCAGCAGCACATAAAATCCCGGGCGTTTGGCCGTTGGGTCCTTGGGTGCGATCTTGTCCAACACCGTTTTCTTCACTCTTTTCTGAATTGTCTGTGTCTTATGTTTGGTGGGCTCATCACAGGCCAAACATATCATCTGCCATTATTATACCGCACTCCGAGAATGCATGCTTCTCATTTTTTGCTATGTATATTATCAATATTTGCTGTTTTTACAGGCTTGCCGATTGTTTTTTGTGCAATGTGCTAGAAAGAAAAACACAGTTTTTGTGCGATTCGAGAAACGAATTGTAACTTTCGTGTCATCATTATGGATAAATGGTGCATACTGTGCCGCGAATTTTTCCTACCTGCTGCGCTTGTTCGGCACCGCCACTATTTGCACGTCCTGAAAAATAGCACAAAATAAGCATTGTAAAAGCCGAAAGTCCCGAAAACGACGGGGCTTTTCTTGCAAAATGCGTCATTTTTTGCGCTAAATTCCACAGTTGCACCGCGTTATAAGTGGGATGCAGGGGGTGCTGTATTTATGTTGCCCTGTTGAAAATCGAGCCCGGTACCCCCTTGATTTTGCCGCCGCAACCTGCTATATTGAGCCAAAACCGAACAACGAAAGGGGCCGATTTATGGCAGCAGTTACCCTGCCCACACACTATCGCAACGTTTTTGCGGAGCTGGGCTATGCGCAGGCGGAGATCGACGCACGCATTGAAAATACGTTTCATACCATTTTTTATGGGGACGAGGCCCACCGCTTCTACCACCCCACCGGGCCGGGCCTTGCCTACATCGAGGACACGGGCAACCACGACGTCCGTACCGAGGGCATGAGCTACGGCATGATGCTCTGCGTACAGACTGATCACAAGGCCGAATTTGACGCACTGTGGAGTTGGGTCATGCACTATATGTACATGCAGGACGGTCCCAACGCGGGGTACTTTGCCTGGTCATGCCAAACCGACGGCACCCCAAACGCCAATGGCCCAGCCCCCGACGGCGAAGAATATTTTGCCATGGCGCTCTTTTTTGCGGCGGGGCGCTGGGGCTGCGGCAGCGGAATCTATGATTACGCCGCCATGGCCCGACGCATCCTGCACAGCTGCCTGCATAAGGGCGAAAAACCCGGCACGGGCCGCCCGATGTGGGACCCCGAGAACCACCTTATCAAATTTATCACCGAGTGTGATTTTACCGATCCGTCCTACCATCTGCCCCACTTCTATACACTGTTCTCGCTGTGGGCCGACGAGGCGGATCGCCCGTTCTGGGCCGAGGCTGCCCGGGCTAGCCGCGCATTTCTCCATAAAGCGTGCCACCCGGTCACGGGTCTCTGCGCCGAGTATTCCATCTACGACGGTACGCCCCACAACCGCTCGGACCGTGACCAGCGCCACGACCTGTATTACAGCGATGCCTACCGCACCATCGCCAACATGGCGCTGGACTACGCCTGGTTCGGGGCCGACCCGTGGCAGGCCGAAAACGCCGAGCGGCTGCAAAAATTTTTCTGCGAGACGCTGTGCGGCCGCACAAACGGCATCTGGGAGATCGATGGCACACCGCTGCCCGGGGAGGCCCTGCACCCCGTGGCCATCACGGCCACCAACGCCCAGGCGAGCCTGGCGGCGGGCGGCCCCAACGCCGAGGTTTGCGTGCGCCGTTTCTGGAACACGCCCCTGCGGGATGGCCCACGCCGCTATTACGACAACTGCCTGTACTTCTTTGCCCTGCTGGCCCTCAGCGGCCGATACCGCATTTGGCCGCTGTAAGGCGTTCTGATATAGTAAAAAAGGAGAATCCGATGATGATGCAATTTGCCTGCACGGCCCGGTCGGCGGACGATGAGGACTACCGCCCGCTGGCTGAAACGCCGCTGACGCTGGACTTTGCCTATGACCATGGCGTTTCGACTTTGGCCGATCCGGCGGTCTGGCAGGTGACGCTGACCAACAACGCCGCCGCCCCATGGCGCGGCGTTGTTAAGCTGGAACACTGCGTTGCTTGCGATGCACCGCGCTTTTTCTTGCCCGGATTCCTCTACGGCCGCAATCGCGGTGAGGCCCCGATCCGCGTTGACAACCGCTACCCAAGGCTGCGGGCAGGTACACCGGAGTTTCCCGCATCGCCTTGGTGGATGGTCCGCGCTGATCGCCTCAGCCACCCCGCAGCCTTCCTGCTGGACGGCGGACGGTGGTATGGGCTCTCGGCTGCGCCATATTTCGTGCGCCAAAACGGCGTGCTGCAACCCTGGCAGCCCGGCAGGGCGGGGACGTTCGCACAGTTTGCAGGCTTTACCTGCTCACTGAACACGGGCAGTGTCGGCTACACGCTGGGGTACGAAAACGCGCCCTGGCTGTTTGTGCAGTCCCACAACATCAAACCCCGCGCCCCGATGGGTGAAAACTGCTTGACGCTGGCGGCGGGGGAGAGCGTTGCCTTCCCGCTGTACCTCTATGATTTTGTCGCAGTGGATGGCGAGCGCACGCTGTACGCGGCGCTGGAGGCCGTCTATGGGCTGTGGCACACGCCGCCGCGCCCCGGCACGACCCCCTCCCACGCGGCAGAGTTGCTGGCCGGGGCCGTTACCCGCGACGCTTGGCTGCCCGACGATAAAAACTATGTCGGCATCACCAAAGAGCACTCGGACGGCAGCTATGAGCAGAACAAGATCTTCTCCATCAGCTGGACCAACGGCCTGTCCGCCGCCGTGCCCTGCCTACAGGCGGCGCACCGCCTGGGGGATAAGACGATCCGCGCTACGGCCCTTGCCTGCATCGACAATATTGTGCAGAACTCTTTGGACCCGCGCTGCGGCCTGCCCAACGAGACCTGGGACGCCGAAAACGGCTGGAGCTGTCGGGGCTGGTGGTTCGACGGCATGTACACGGGCGGGCATTCCGGCTATCTGGTCGGACAGACGCTTTATTATATCCTAAAGGCCTATCGGCTCGAAGCCTCCCGCGGCATCGACCACCCCGACTGGCTCGCCTTTGTGCAGGGCGTGGTGCCACGGCTGGCGGCGGCACGCAACGGCGACGGCGAGTACCCGTTTACCCTGTCGGAGCAAACGGGCGCAGGGTTGGAATACGATTCCCTGGGCAGCGCCTGGTGCTTGGCCGCTGAGGCTGCGCTGATGCAGCTGACGGGCGACACCGCCGACCTGCCCGCCATGGAGCGCAGCGAGGTACACTACTACGACGCCTTTATCCGTCGTGCTGAGTGTTACGGCGGCCCGCCGGATACCAGCAAAGCCGTGGACAGCGAGGGTGTGCTGGCCTACATCCGCGTCGCGCGGCTGCTGCACGAGTTGACGGGCAAGGCCGTCTACCTCGACCACCTGCGGGACGCACTGTGCTATGAGTACAGCTTTAAATTCTGCTACAATGTGCCCGTACAGGTTCCGCCGCTGTCCCGCCTCGGCTGGTCGAGCTGCGGCGGCAGCATCACTTCGGTGGCCAACCCGCACATTCACCCCATGTCCTGCACAGTTGCCGACGAGATGTTCTACTATCTGCGCCGCCGCCCCGATGCCTATATTGAATCCCGTTTAAAGGATACGGTGGGCTGGTCGCTGCAGACCTTCAACACCTTTGACCGCGAGTACGACTACGGCCGCGCGGGCTGGATGTCCGAGCGGTTCTGCCACTGCGAGGGTCTGCTGGTGCAGACCTACCCCGACGGCAGTCTTGCCAGCACATGGTTTGCGCTGATGCCCTGGGCTTGCGGCAGCGTGCTGGAAGGCGTGTGCGGCACGTGGTGGGACTATAAAGAGAAAGAGGAAAATTTGGTATGACGATTGTACACAATCCTATCCTACCCGGATTCTATCCGGATCCATCAATCTGCGCGGTGGGGCGCGATTTTTATCTGGTGAACTCGACGTTCGCCTATTTCCCCGGCGTGCCGATTTTCCACAGCCGCGACCTGGCACACTGGCGCCAGATCGGTAATGTACTGACGCGCCCCTCGCAGCTGCCGTTGGACGGCTGCCGCCACTCCCGTGGCATCTATGCGCCGACACTCCGCTACCATGACGGCACATTTTATCTCATAACAACGAATATTTCTTGTGGTGGAAACTTCATCGTGACCGCCCAAGACCCCGCAGGCCCGTGGTCGGAGCCGTATTGGCTGGGCGATGTCGCCCAAGGTATCGACCCAAGCCTGCTGTTTGACGACGATGGCCGCTGCTATTATGTGGGAAACCGCCCTAATCCCGCAGGCGAGCAATACGGAGGCGATTGGGAAATTTGGGCGCAGGAATTGGACTTGACCACGATGCGGCTGACGGGGGAGAGCCATGCTTTGTGGAAAGGTGCGCTGCGGGACGTCATCTGGCCCGAAGGTCCACACCTCTATAAAAAGGACGGGATGTATTACTTGATGATCGCTGAGGGCGGCACCGGGCCGAACCACAGTGTATCGATAGCACGCAGCAAACACGTTTTTGGCCCGTATGCCGGCAATCCGAACAATCCTATTCTGACCCACCGCCACTTGGGCTCACAGTACCCCGTGACCTGTGTTGGACATGGTGACCTTGTCGCCGATGCGGAGGAAAACTGGTATATGGTTATGCTGGGAATGCGCCCCTGCGGCGGCCATACCCTTATGGGCCGCGAAACATTCTTAGCCCGCGTGGAGTGGCAAAACGGCTGGCCTGTTGTGAATCCGGGCATCGGAAAGTTGGAGGAAACATTCTCGGTGCCCCTGCCGGAAGAACGCACTGCAGAGATGCCTTTGGTATACACCTTCCCTACGCCGGAGTTGCCGCCGGAGTTTCTAACGCTGCGCGGGCCTGTGCCGTGGCAGGCCGACGGACGCCTTCTGCTGCCGCTTTTGCCTGCCGCCCTACATGACCTGCACACGCCCGCCTACGCGGCATTGCGCGTCTGTGGAGTGGACTGGCAGGCAGAGACGCAGTTGGACTTCACGCCACGCACACAATTTGAGACTGCGGGCCTTGCCTATGTGCAGAGTAGTTTTTCCCATCTGCGCGCAGAAAAAGTGCTTACAGACGATGGCTTTGCATTGCGCTTGACGACCCGTGAAAATGACAAAGATAAAATTTTGGCCGAGCAGTCCATCCCCGACGGGCCGCTGATTCTGCGGCTGATTGCCCACAGGTTGCATATGGCTGTGTATTATGTGGTGGGCGGCAGCACTGCCTGCCTGGCCGATGCTATCGACCTACGTCCCTACAGCACAGAGTCTGCGGGAGGCTTCACCGGATGCACGGTAGGCATGTACGCCAGCGCAAATGGAGCGATAAGCGATAGCAAAGCTTCCTTCTCGTGGTTTGCCATGCGGAATCTGTAATAAAATAGGCTGCCCCGCATAAAAGACGGGACAGCCTTCGGTACATAATTTACACCGTATCGAATTTGAAAGTCGTCTGCAACGCATGCCAATTATGGGAGTGCCATCGACCATCTGAAATACCGGCACGATGAGTTTCATCTGGTTCCCGTTCTGGATGAAAGCGGGAATATAGCTGGAAAAAATTTTATAGAGAACGCACGGACGAAAAATATTCCGGAAATCCATGTACAAATGATGGCGAACGGCAACCGAACAACAGACAGCACAAAAGCACCCCCTGCACCAAAAGCACAATGCTTTCCGGTGCAGGGGGTGTTGTGGTTCAGTTCAGCCGGTCAGCCAAAACCATCAATCTTCGATCGTGATTTTGGTGATGACAGGCATCTGTTTGGGCTTGTTCCAGGTTTCAGGGCCGTAAGTGGGCTGGTTGGCAATGGCGTCCAGCACATCAAAACCGCTCTCCATTTCGCCAAAGGCGGCGTAACGGCCGTCCAGCTTGGCAGCATCCTTGTGAACAACAAAGAACTGCGTGCCGGCGGTATCAAAGTCATCATCGCGCGCCATAGAAAGGGCACCGCGGATATGCTTGAGCGGGTTGTTGACGCCATTTTCCGTAAACTCGCCCTTAATATGCCAATCACTGTCCGTCATGATGTCATTGTCCGGCGAACCGCCCTGAATGACATAATCCTTAACGATGCGGCACCAACACAAACCATCATAAAAACCGCTGCGTGCAGTTTTCACAAAGTTTGCCACGGTGAGGGGGGCATATTCCGGGTACAGCGTAAAAACCATAGTACCAAAGTCCCTGGTTTCAATCGTGCAGCGCATTAGCCGACCTTCACATCCTTGAAGAACAGGTTGCCGGAAGCAGTCATGTAGAAACCGCTGATGTTGTCATGCATCAGGTAGTTGTTGGACTTGTAGTACAGGGGCAGAACAGCGTAATCGTTGGAAACGATAGCGTCAGCCTGCAGGGTCAGCTCAGCAGCCTTGGCCGGATCGTTCTCAGCCTTGACCTGCTCAACCAGAGCGTCATAATCGGCGTTGGAATAGAACAGGTTGTTGGAAGAATCGCCGGTCTTGCACAGGGGCAGGAAGCTCATGGGGTTCACGTAGTCAGCGCTCCAGCCCATGGCAGCAACCTGATAGTTGCCTTTCTGAACGTCGTCATAGAAGATGCTCCACTCGTTGGAGGAAACTTCAACATTGATGTTCAGGTTGTTCTTCAGCATTTCAGCCATAGCTTCAACGACCTTCTTGACGGTGTCGTTGTCGTAGTAGCTCAGGGTCAGAGTGGGGAAGCCTTCGCCGTTGGGGTAGCCAGCCTCTGCCAAGGCAGCCTGGGCGCCCTCAACGTCAGCGGTAGCGGACAGGCCAAAGCTTTCGCGGCCTTCGGTGATATCCTTGCCATCAACAGAGTAGCCGGGGGCCAGGAAGCTGTAAGCGGGCTGTGCATCGACCTGCACAACGTTGTCGATGATGGACTGACGGTCGATGGCCAGGCAGATTGCCTTGCGGACCAGAACGTTGTTCACAGGCTCGGCAGAGCAGTTGAAGTCATAGTAAACAGTGCCGTAGCTGGGGCTGGTCTGCACACCGGCATTCTCGGCCTTCAGGCGGGCAAAGTCAGAGGAAGGAATGCTGGCAACGCCGTCAACCTCGCCGGACTCGTAAGCGGTCAGAGCAGTTGCCTGATCCAGAACGTAGCGGAAGGTGACCTTCTGCAGGGAGACATTCTCAGCATCCCAGTAGTTCTCGTTCTTTTCCAGAATGACGTTTTCGTTCATGCTCATGCTGGCGATCTTGAAGGGGCCGTTGCAGATATAGGTATCTGCTTCGGTGGACCACTTGTCGCCGTTGGCTTCAACGGTGGCCTTCTGAACAGGGGAGAAGGTCCACATGCTCAGGATGTCGATGAAATAGGAGGTGGGCTGGATCAGGGTGATCTCCAGGGTCTTGTCGTCCAGAGCCTTCACGCCCAGGTCGTCAGCGGTGGCGGTGCCGTCGTAATACTCCTGAGCATTCTTGATGTAATCGGTAGCCATGCTGACGTACTGTGCGGCGGTGGCCGGGGTCAGAACGCGCTGAATGGTGTAAACGTAATCTTCAGCGGTCAGGTCGCTGCCATCGCTCCACTTCAGGCCGTCGCGCAGGTGGAAGGTGTAGGTCAGGCCATCGTCGCTGATATCCCAGCTTTCAGCGTTGCCGGGAACCAGGGTGCCGGTGCTGTCATAGGTAACAAGGCCTTCGAAGCAGTTGATCAGAACATACTGTGCGAAGGAGTTGTTGGTCACGCTCGGATCCAGGCCGTCGGGAATGTTGTTCAGAACAAAGGTCAGTTCCTGGGCGGCATCACCGGTAGACTCGGAGGAAGCGGTGGTGGAAGTTGCTTCGCTGCTGGCAGCAGAAGAAACATCGGAGATGTTCTGGGGCTCATTGGAAGCGCCGCAGGCGCTGAGCAAGGAGACCGCCAGCGTGCCGGCAAGAGCGGCACTGATGACTTTCTTTTTCATGTGTATCCCCCTCGAAAAAAAATAATGTATGTTTGCCGTTTCTTTGCACCGGCAGGGCGCAGCAAACCGGGCAGGGGAGCCAAAACGGAACAGCACCACCGTGTTGCATATCCCGCTTTGGCCGCCGGTACCCGTTTGCGGCAGGCTGCCGGAACAAGAAACGGAGAAACCAAAATAAAAAGGCTTAATACAGGTGGCAGGCCACAAAATGGCCAGGTGCGGCTTCCTTCATGGCCGGGGTCTGCTCGCTGCAAATGGGCTTTGCATAGGGGCAGCGGCCACAGAACCGGCAGCCGGGTTTCGGGTTGACCGGGCTGGGCAGATCGCCCTCCACACCGGCGCTCGCATGGGCGCGGGCCAGCTTGGGGTCCGCGATGGGAATGCAGCTCAGCAAACCCTTGGTGTAGGGGTGCAGCGGGTTTTTGTAGATTTCTTCGGAATCGCTGCTTTCCACCAGCTGGCCCAGGTACATCACGCCGATATCATCCGAAACGTAACGCACCATCGAAAGGTCGTGGGCGATAAACAGGTAAGAGGTACCTTCGGCCTGCTGGTAGTCACGCAGCAGGTTGACGACCTGTGCCTGAATGGAAACGTCCAGTGCGGAGATGGGCTCATCACAGATGACCAGCGCGGGGTTCAACACCAGGGCGCGGGCAATGCCGACGCGCTGGCGCTGGCCGCCGGAAAACTCGTGGGCATACCGTCCGGCGTGTTCTGCCGTCAGGCCAACGCGGTTCAGCATAGCAAAGACTTTTTCGTCAACTTCCTGCTTGCTTTTGCAAACATGGTGGGCTTTCAGCGGCTCGGCAATGATATCGCGCACCGTCATGCGGGCGTTCAGCGAAGCATACGGATCCTGGAAGATCATCTGCATGTTGCGGCGCACCGGCTGCATCTGGCGGGGCTTGAGGTGGGCGATATCCTGCCCGTTGAAGATGATCTTGCCCTGCGAAGGCTCATAAATGCGGATGATGGTGCGTGCACAGCTGCTTTTGCCGCAGCCAGACTCGCCAACCAGGCCAAAGGTGCGGCCGCGGCGCAGCGTAAAGTTGACGTCATCTACTGCATGAACTTCCGCGTGCGGGCCGACAGAAAAGAATTTTGTCAGGTGCTCTACCTGAAGAATGGGCTGTTCCATTAGTGCGCCTTCCTTTCGGCTTCTGCCAGTTTTTCATGCAGAGGATTGCCCTCGGCCGGGGCGTCCGGCTGCAGCAGCCAGCAGCGTGCCTGACGGCTGCCAACCTGGACAAACGGCGGGCACTCGGCTGCGCAGATGTTGCGCGCAAACTGGCAGCGGGAAGCAAACGGGCAGCCCTTGGGGGGCTTGGTCATATCCGGCGGGCTGCCGGGGATGGACTGCAAGCGCTCGCTCTTATCCTTGGTCAGGCCGGGGATGGAGGCCAGCAGGCCCATGGTGTAGGGGTGCAGCGGGTTTTCAAACAGATCGTTGATCTCCGCTTCCTCCATCACAAGGCCGCCGTACAGAACAACAACGCGGTCGCACAGCTCAGCCACAACGCCCAGGTCATGGGTGATAAAGATGATGCTGGTGCCGTATTCCTCCTGCAGGGAGCGCATCTGTTTCAAAATCTGGTGCTGGATGGTCACATCCAGGGCGGTGGTGGGCTCGTCCGCAATCAGCAGGTCGGGGTGGTTGGCCAGCGCCATGGCGATCATGACGCGCTGGCGCATACCGCCGGAAAATTCATGCGGGTAGGATTTCAGCCGCTTTTCGGCTTCGGGAATACGCACTTCGCGGAACAACTCCAGCGTGGCAGCCTGCAGCTCGTCGCGCTTCATCTCCGGGTGGTGTACATGGATCATTTCGGCAACCTGTTTGCCAACGGGAATCAGCGGATTCAGGCTGGACATGGGGTCCTGAAACACCATGGCGATCTTCTGGCCGCGGATTTCGCGCATCTGCTTATCGCTGACTTTGGTCAGGTCGGTGCCTTCAAATTCAATTTTGCCGTTTTTAATGCGGGCAGTATCGGCCAGCAGGCGCAGGATGGACATGGAAGTAACGCTTTTGCCGCTGCCGGACTCACCGACAATACCAAGGATCTCGCCCTTATGCACTTCAAAGCTGACGCCGCGCACAGCCTGCACTTCGCCGGAGGAAGTCATAAAGGAGGTTTTCAGATCCTCTACCTTCAAAATTGTCTCGCTCATTTTGCTCTCCTTACTTCTTCAGCTTCGGGTCCAGTGCATCACGCAAACCATCGCCGACAAAGTTAAAGGCAAACATGATCACACAAATCATCAAAGCAGGGATCAACAGCTCGTGCGGGCTGGTGCGCAGATTGGCAGATGCATCGTTGCACATGGTGCCAAGGCTGGCCAGCGGGGGCTGCAGGCCGATGCCCAAATACCCCAGGAAAGCCTCCATAAAGATGGCAGAGGGGATAAGCATGGTAATGGTAACAAGGATGGAGCCGAGCGCGTTGGGAATCAGGTGGTCAAACAGAATCGTTGTGGCAGAGGAACCAATGGTCTTGGCGGCAAGAACGAATTCCTGCTGCTTCAGGCTCAGGATCTGGCCGCGCACAACACGGGCCATATCCACCCAGTACACGCTGCCCAAGGCAACAATGATGCTCTGGATACCGGCACCCAGCACCTGCATGATCAGGATAACATACAGCGTCAGGGGAATGGTGGAGATAATATCCACAATACGCATCATGATCATATCCACGGTGCCGCCCAGGTAACCGGAAATACCGCCGTACAGAATGCCGATGATGAGGTTGACGAACGCAGCCATCAAGGCAACCAGCATGGAAATGCGGGTGCCGTACATCAGGCGGGTCAGCACATCGCGGCCCAGGGCGTCAGTGCCAAGGATGTAGGATTTGTTCCACATCGTCTTGGACGGGTAGATGCTGCCGGTGGCTTCATCGGCAATGACATAGGGGCTGCCGCCGTAATACAGGGCAACCTCGGTGCCGTCGGCATCAAAGATGGTCATGGATTTATCGGATTCATCGCGCACCTTGCGCAACTGGCCGCTCAGTTTGCCGTCCGGGGTAACGGAGATGACTTTCAGGGCGGTGGTAATGTACAGGTAGTCGCCGTTGGGGATCTGGTAAACCTTCATGACCGGCGGAACGTTGACAACTTCCAGATTCTGCACGGAGTAATCATACGGGGTAAACAGGGGGCCGACCAATGCAAAAAGCATCAGGGCGATAATAATCACAAAACCGGCGATGGCCGTCGGCTTGCGGCGGAAACGGAACCAGACGTCACCTGCAAAGGTGCGGCTTTTGGACCAGATTTTTTCACGGTCGCTGTTATCGGTAGCAAGCGGTTCCCACTTGTTCTGTGCGGTTAAATCTGCCATAAGTGTTTTCACCTTTCCTCAACAATTACGCGTCAAACTTGATTCTGGGGTCGATCAGGCAGTAGAAGATATCGACCAAAAGCACCATTGCCATCAGGAACGCAGCAAAGAAAATGGTAACGCCCATGATGGTGGTATAGTCGCGCTGGGTCACGCTGTTTACAAAGTAATAGCCAATGCCGGGAATGGCGAAGATCTTTTCTACAACAAAGCTGCCGGTCAAAAGGCCAGCCACCGTGGGGCCAAGCACCGTGATGACGGGGATCAGCGCATTGCGCAGGGCATGCTTGGTAACAACGGCGAACTCGGTCAGGCCCTTGGCGCGGGCGGTGCGGATGTAATCCTGGCCCATAACTTCCAGCAGGCTGGAGCGCATCAGGCGGGCCAGGTAGCTGACGGAATAGCCGCCCATGGCGATGACAGGCAGGATGTAGCTCTTCCAGCTGTCCAGGCCGAAGGTAGGCAGTACGTTCAGCTTAAAGGAGAATACATAGATCAGCACAGAGGCGATCACGAAAGACGGAATAGTAACGCCGATGGTGGCAATGGCCATCAGCAGCATATCCTGCCATTTGCCATTTTTCAGCGCGGCCAGTATGCCCATGGGGATGGAGGTAAGCAGCACAAACACCAGGGTGACAAGGCCCAGCTTGGCGGATACCGGCGCACCGGTGGCAATAAAATCGTTGACGGTTTTGCCGGTATATTTATAGGAAGGGCCGAAATCGCCATGCAGCAGGCTGCCCAGATATTTGACAAACTGCACCGGCATGGGCTGGTCCAGGCCGTACTTGGCTTCCATGGCCTGGGTAACCTCTTCCGGCACGCCCTTGGTGTTGGTGAACGGGCCACCGGGAATGGAGTGCATCAGGGTGAAGGTAATCAGAATGATCATAAACATGGCAATGATCATGGTTCCGATGCGCTTCAGGATAAATTTAACCATTACGTTTTCCCTCTTTCGTGTGCACGGCCGCCGCACAGGGAATGGCGCCCCGACGGCTGCTCTGTGGCCATAGTGTGCACATGCGTTGTTCCTGGCGGCGGTACAGACTGACAATCCAGCCGCCTTATAATTATCTTATTATATAGCGGCAGCTTGCGGTTGTCATCAATTTTTATTCATATTTTTTTTACCTTTATAAAAATATCCGATTTGCATACAAAACAAACAGCGACGGTGAAAAAATGTGTAGAATGAGACCATAGATTATGAGGGAAAAAGCGATAAGCAAAGCAAATGTGTCCTTGTGATGAGAACAAAAAAAGAGAAAATATGGGAATGAATGCAGTATTGCCGACCCGGAAAGTGGGAAATTCCAGCGGGGCAGGCTTTGTATGGGTGGTTTAACGGTTTAACGCTCTAGTGAATCGCTGTGATGGTTGAAACAAAGAGCAATGCTCTGCCGCCGGAACGTGGGAAAGCGCTTCCGGCGCAAAATCATGGGATCACTGCGGAATGGCAGGGAAACAAGCAGCGTACAAGGGGATGCGGTGGACTGTTTATGTGCGGAAAAAGGAAAAGTGAGACGAATGGAGGCGGACGGAGAAGATACATAAGCCCAAAGAGACGCCCAACTCATCAAGTGAAACACGGCGCGAAAAAGCATAACGGCCACAGCGAGATGGCCGAAACACAGACCAAAACGCAAAAAGGCAATGGAAACGCAGCAAAATAGCAGAGGTGAGGAACAACAGAGCAAAATATCTGTCCTTGAATGGAATACACAAAATACAGGGAGTGGAAACGGCGTATGCAAGCCCGCCAAAACTGTATATATAACGCAAAAATTCGAATATATATACAGTTTAACGGTAAAGACTCCTCCGATGATAAAAGCATAAAAATCGGCTATCCATGGCACAGGAAGCCAGGATGGCGGCAGGCGCTGCAAAGTCAAAAGGCGCAGAATCTTTCCCGATATGTCCTCTATACAAAAACATTTTTGTTCTGCATCCCCGATTCCCGCACCTGTTCGGGGGGAGTTTTGGTATTTCCGTATCAGATAGAAAACAGCAGGCCTGTGCTGCGGCAGTACAGATTTGCGGGGCGTTCTGCTTTCCCTATACCGCAGGGGGGCTGCATATTGCAGAAAAATTACCGTTTCCCCGGTGCAGAATGGATGGCATATTCATTTATAGTGTGATAGAACGATTTCATTGAGTTAGTCAAAGCTAATGTGGCGGTAAAGAGCAGCACCACGAAAGAATGGCTGCCGGAAACCATGCTGGAACCCACGGTCCACAGCAGAATGTTAACCCCCGTCACAAAAGCGCTGGCATGAAGTGCATCGGGCGCAAAATTCCAGCCATCCTCACCCTCAATACGGTTATAAAGTTATAAGCAGCCTGAAGGCATTGCCGCACATGGTACCGGGAGAATCTTTAAGTGATTTAAGGAGATTTAGAGATAGGAATGGGGCGATGGGCAGAATGTTTAAGCCAAACACGTAATTTCGCTAAAGCTCGGTTTAGCGAAATATAGAGGAGAGACAGAACAATACAGTATCAAGATTTTCACCTCATTTTGATACTGTACAATACGATCGGAAGTCTGCTGGATCATTACTTTTGTGGCATCAATCTGGCTTTGCGTTTCCGGTTCATATCGCGCAGGTCAATGCCGTCTGCCAGAATGCCGCCAGAAAAGCTGGCGTGCGCCGCTGCACAGGCTGCGCTGGCTTCGTCACCATCAGCATTATGCTTTTGATGGACCCTGCAGTGGATGCAGTGGGCGGCTGGACAACGCGGACGATGTATCAGAGATCATGCAGCGCTCACCTGTCGGTTCCCGTTTTGCCGTATCATTCTGCTGATTTAACAAGAACGAAAATCTTTACGGCGGCAAAGAAATGCTGTATACTAAGGTGTAAAGACACCTTGGAGAAAATACTGTGGACAGGGAGCAAATGCTATGAATGACGAAAAAATCACCCTTGATCTTGTGATTGATGTGCAGAAAGATTTTATTACCGGGGCACTGGCCAACACACAGGCGCAGGCCAATGTGGCGCACCTGGCAGAGACCGCGCGGGCACACGCGCAGGCCGGGCACTGGATGTTCTTTACCCGTGATACCCACCAGGACAACTACCTGACCACGCGGGAGGGCCGCAGCCTGCCGATCGAGCACTGCATTGAGGGTGAGGATGGCTGGAATTTTGCGCCCGAACTGGAAAACGTCATGGCGGACACCGAGCCGGAAGTGTGCCACATTGTGGACAAACCCACGTTCGGCAGTTATATGCTGCCCAGTGAGATTCTGGATGAACTGATGGCACACAACAAGGCTGTTGAAGATATTGAAAAAATTGTTATTTATGGCTACTGCACCGATATCTGCGTGATTAGCAACGCCATGGTACTGCGTGCAGCTTTCCCGGAAACAGAGATCGAAGTTTTGTCGGACTGCTGCGCCGGGGTAACGCCCCAGAGCCACCAGACCGCGCTGGATGCCATGCGGGCCTGCCAGTTTACAATCATATAATAGGTGATGAAATAAAAAATACCGTGCAGCTTTTTTTGAACTGCACGGTATTTTTATCTGTTTGTCAGCTGACACAGCTGGTTCAGGTCCTCCCGCGTATCCACATCCCTCAGTTCGGCATCGTTCCGGGCGGACACAAGGCAGACGGAACCGGGGTGGGCCCGCGCAACAGCATTGCCGCCGCGGCCATCCGGCAGGTGAAGCAGCTCCGAAAAATAATCCGCGCCGAACAGCACTGGGCTGCCGGGGGTGCCATCGGCAGCGCACAGCCGCACAATGGCATCGGGGGCCGCTGCCAGCGCCAGTGCTTCCACACTTTGCTGCGTGAGCAGCGGCTGGTCCCCCGGCAGAAACAGGCAGCCGCGCAAAGCGGGCTCTTTTCCCAGCAATGCCGCCAGCCCCAGCCGGACCGTATCGCTGCGGTAGGGCTGCGCGTGGCGCAGAACGGGGACGCCCTGCGCGTTACAGAGCGCTTCAACCTCTTCCGAGCGGGTCACGACAATGCGGCAGGCCAGCAGCGGCAGGGCGGCTAGAGCCAGTGCATTGGCGATCAGCGGTGCACCGCAAAAATCCGCCATCAGCTTGTTTCCGCCGAACCGCCGCCCCAGCCCGGACGCCATGACCACGCAGCCGAGAGCGGGCGCGGGATCGTCCAAATCTACCACAAAGGCATCCTGCCGGGCGCACAGTGCGGTTAAAAATGGGGTATCCTGCTTACGCACAATAGCGAGAACGCGCTTTGCATCCAGCAGCGCTTCCACTGCCTGCCGGAATTCGGGGCAGCTATTTTCCAGGTAACCGAGTTCATCCAGCACCGCCCATTCGCTCTCCCCTGCCGCCATGTGGTGCAGGGCGGGTACTCCCAGCAGCAAAAAGCCGTCCGCCACGGGGCGCATCCGGTTTTCGCCTGGGGGCAGTGCCGGGTCAAAGCGGCCGATCACCGCTATTTTTCCGCCCACACTTTCTCGAATTTCCACACGATCCGCAGGGTACGCTGCTGTGGTAATTTCCTGTGCCCCGGGGCAAAGCAATGGCACCAGCGCACGCAGCAGGGTGGTTTTTCCCGTACCGCGCCCGCCGGTCAACAGCAGGTGGCGCTTACCGCTCACCCGGAAAGAACTTATAATAGAGCTCGCGGTCAGTCTGTACACAGGCATCACGGTAAGCCTCATACCTTTCCATAAAATTGCGGGCTTCATCCGTCAGGGTGCTGCCCCCGCCGCCGCGCCCGCCAATGGTTTTGCGGGTCAGCGCAAAGCCCAATTCTTTTTCCGCCCGCTTGACCATGCGCAGCGCTTTGGAGTAAGAAAGCCCCATGGCCTGTGCCGCCGCCCGCAGTGAGCCGGTCTCTTCAATCCGGTGCAGCAGGCGGCAGGGGCCTTCGCCAAAAAAGCGCTCGCCGATATCATCGCAGAGCATCACATGAATCTTCGGTTTCATTTTTCTTTCCTCACAACGGCAGCAGCGCCAGCCGCCCCCGGCCCGTGCGGTCGGTCACGGGCACCAGTTCCAGCGGGCCGTATACTGCTGCCAGCGCGGATTGCAGCGCTTCAACCGGGTCGGTTCTGGGGTACAGCATAGCTCCAACCTGCCCGTTTTGCAGCACGATCAGCGTATCGCACCAGTCCAGCATCAGCATGGGGTCATGCAGGCAGATCAGCGCTGTTTTGCCGCTTGCATGCACAAATTCTGCCATCAGCGCCGCCATATGGCTGCGGTTGGCAAGGTCCAGGGCGCTGTCCGGTTCATCCAGTAGCAGCAAAGGCGCATCCTCCACAAAGGTACGTGCCAGAATACAGAGCTGGCGTTCGCCGCCGCTCAGCGTCAGGTAGTCCTGCTCGGCTTTATCCGCCAGGCCTACCGTGCGCAGGGCTTCTTCCGCTGCCGCACACATGGCAGCGGTGGGGCTTTGCAGCACGCCAAGGCGGGGGTTGCAGCCCATCAGCACAACTTCCCGTGCAGACATGGACACCGAAATTCCGCTTTGCTGCGGGATGTAACTGACCGTTTGTGCCAGACACCTGGTAGAAAGGCTTTCCAGCGGCACACCATCCATCAGGCAGCACCCCGTATGGGGCAAAAGCCCGGCCACTGCGCGCAGCAGAGTGGTTTTTCCGCTGCCGTTCGCCCCCAATATTCCCACCAGCTGGCCGGGGGTATCTATCGTAAAATGAACATTTTGCAGGATGTTCTTATCGCCAAGACGGACGGCCAGATTCTCCATAGTGAACATTACCGCGTCTCCCTCCCCGGCTTTATAATAAGGTAGAGCAAAAACGGAACACCCAGCAGCGAGGTGAAGATACTGACCGGCAGTTCGGTTGCCGCCACCGTTTTGGCAATGGTATCCGCCGCCAGCAGCAGCGTGCTGCCCACCAGCCCGCTGAGCAGGCTGGTGGAGCGGCGGTTGTGCCCCGCCAGCAGCCGCGCACAGTGGGGGGCCAGCAGCCCGACAAAGCTGACCAGCCCAGTCACGCTGACAACCGCGGCCACCACCAGCGTTGCCAATGTCAGCAGCAGAAAACGCATCCGCCCCACCGGAACCCCCAGCAGCCGCGCTTCATCCTCTTCCACGGATAAAAGCATCGCCTGACGGTGCAAAGCAAAAATTACGGCGCAGCAGGAAATAACCATTGGAACGGGGAACCACACCCGGCTTTGCGTTACCCCCGCCAGGCTGCCCATGATCCAATATTCAATGCTGGCCAGCTCTTTTTCCGGGTCAGCGGTCAGCTTTAGCAGCATCAAAAGAGTTTGCGCCAGCGCATGTACGGCAATGCCCGCCAGCACCAGGTTCATCTTGCTGCGCCCCGGCGCGGCGGCCGCCAAGCCAAGCGAGAGAAACACCGCTGCCAGCCCGCCCGCAAAGGCGCATACCGTGGTGCCCAGCGTGCCCGAAGAGACAAACAAGATGGCAAATGCCGCGCCAACGCTGGCCCCCGACGATACCCCAATGATATCCGGGCTTGCCAGTGGATTGCGGAAAACAGTCTGGTACACAAAGCCCGCCACGCCAAGACCGAACCCGCCCGCCAGCGCCATCACGGCACGGGGCAGGCGCAGTACCGTAAAGGTGCGCACTGCCATAGCGTCCCCCGCCAGCAGTGCCTGCAGGGTTATGGGATAACGGCCGAAATAAAGTGCCGCACCAAAGGCCATAAAAACGCAGAGCGTTGCGCCCAGAAGGCACAGCGCCGTGCGTTTGCGGTTATTATTCATAAGATTCGGGGGTAAAGCCATAGAAGCTACCATAGAATTCATCGGCAGCGGCGTGGTAATACTCCTCGGTCACCTGCTCCGGGTGCAGCACGCTGGCAAGATAAACACTGCCAAGGAAGCTGGCCGGCACGGGGGAATCCACAGCCTCAACAGCGTGGGGCAGCTGGTAAACATGGCTCTCCTTGACGGCGGTGCAGTCCGCCAGGGCGGCATCGTTCAGAACAGAATCAACGTCATATTCAGCATCGGATGCCAGAATGATGTAATCGGGGTTCCAATCCAGGATCTGCTCATAGGAAACTTCGGCCCAGTAGGTATCTTCCACGCTGGCGGCGGCGTTTGTGCCGTTGGCGTTTTCGATCATCGTGTTCTGATACATGGCGGGGCCTGCGGTTTCCAACACGGAGCTGTTGCCTGCCAGGTAAACGCTGGGGGCATCGGTGCCGGCAACGGCTTCGGCCAGGGCGGCCAGGTTGCTGTCAATGGCCATTTCCAGCTCCTCGCCGCGGGCGGTGGTGTTGGTTGCCTGTGCCAGCAGCTCGATCGCGTCGAACAGGTCGGCCTGGTTTTCCGGCTTAACAGCCAGCACGGTCAGGCCCATTTCCTCCATCTGGGGGATGGAATCCTTGAGCTTGGCGGGCACGATGACAAGATCCGGGGCCAGCGCAGCGCAGCCTTCCAGGTCAAACTCTTTGGCGGTGCCAATGCTGGGCAGGGACTGGATCTCCGGGGCGGACAGGCTGTAGATGTTGCGTTTGTCGGCTTTGGCTTCCACGCCAACCAGCTCGTTCTGCACGCCCAGCGCAATCAGCAGGCTGGTGGAAATGTAGTAGCCGCTGGCAAGGGTTTTGGGTTCTTCCTCAATGGTAACTTCGCGGCCCAGCTGGTCGGTAACGGTCAGCGGGTAGGTAACTGCCGTTTCGGCGGCAGGTTCTTCCGGTGCAGCAGTGGCTTCCGGGGCTGCGGTAGCCTCTACGGAAGCAGCCTCGCTGGCTGCGGTACTGCTGGCAGCAGCGGTGCTGCCGCAGGCTGTCAGTGCCATAGCGGCGGCCAGCAGCAGGGCGGTCATTTTGGTCATTTTCATGTTTCTTACTTCCTTCTAAAACCAATATTCCGTTGTGTTTTTCAAACAACAACGGAATTATAGCAGAATTTGTGGTAAAATAAAAGTGGTTATACACAAAAGTATGATTTTACCCAAAAACGGAGAGCATTCTATGATAACAATTCGAGAATATGCCCGCCCCGCCACACTGGAAGAAGCATGGCAGCTGAACCAGAAGCGCCCGAACCGGGTGCTGGGAGGGATGCTGTGGCTGAAAATGGAAAAAATCAGCGTTGGCACAGCCATTGACCTATCTGCGCTGGGGTTGGATACCATTGAAGAAACCGATACCGAATTTGCCATTGGCGCCATGGCAACGCTGCGCAGCCTGGAAACCCACGCCGCGCTGAACGCGGCCACCAACGGCGCCATGCGGGAGGCCGTGCGCCATATTGTGGGGGTGCAGTTCCGCAACTGCGCCACCGTGGGCGGCAGCGTGTACGGGCGGTTTGGCTTTTCAGACGTATTAACGCTGCTGCTGGCGCTGGACTGCGATGTGGAGCTGTACAAAGCAGGCCGGATGCCCATTGCACAGTTTGCCGCCCTGCCCTATGACCGTGATATTTTGACCCATGTTTACATAAAAAAGACGCCGGGGCTTGCAGTGCATTACCAGTCTGTGCGGGCCACCCAGACGGACTTCCCGATTTTGACCTGCGCTGCTGCACGCACGGCGGATGGAGCCTACCGCTTTGCCATCGGTGCACGCCCCATGAAAGCCATGCTTGTCTGCCCCACGGCCGCCCCGGATGAGCTGCCCGCCGCCGTACAGGCTGCGGTGCCCACCGGCAGCAACCTGCGCGGCAGTGCCGCCTACCGCACCCATCTGGTGGGGGTGCTTGTCAAGCGTGCCGTACAGGCACTGGGGAACCTGGAGGTGCTCTGATGCAAATTCATTTTACGTTGAACCATAAAAAAACAGCTGCTGAGATTGCCCCTGATACCCTGCTGATTGATCTGGTGCGCTCTTTAGGCTGCAAAAGCGTCAAGCGCGGGTGCGAAACCGCCAACTGCGGGCTGTGCACCGTGTTTTTGGACGAAAAGCCGGTGCTTTCCTGCTCTGTACTGGCGGCGCGGGTGGATGGCCGCAGCGTTACCACGCTGGAGGGCCTGCAGGAGGAAGCCGCTGAGTTCGGCGCGTTCATCGCTGACCAGGGGGCCGAGCAGTGCGGCTTCTGCAACCCCGGCTTTATCATGAATGCGCTGGCCCTTTTCCGCGAAAAACCCGACCCCAATGAGGAGGAGATCAAGGAATACCTTGCGGGCAACCTTTGCCGCTGCTCCGGGTACGAAGGCCAGCTGCGCGGGATCCAGAACTTTTTGGCGTGGAAAAAATCAAAGGAGGCTGCCCAATGAAAACTGTGAACCAGCCTGTGCGCAAGAAGGACGCCATGCAGCTTGTAACCGGCCAGCCTGTGTACATGGATGATGTTATCCCGCAGGACTGTCTCATCGTCAAGCTGCTGCGCTCCCCCCACGCCAATGCGATCGTCAAAAATATTGATACCTCCCGCGCCATGCTTGTGCCCGGCATGGAGGTAATTTACACCTGGAAAGATGTGGACCAGAACGCCCGCCGCTACACCCAGGCGGGCCAGACCTACCCCGAAATGAGCCCTTACGACCGCCTTGTGATCGACCGCCATGTCCGCTTTGCCGGGGATGTTGTTGCGATCCTTGCGGGCAAAGACGAAAAATGCGTCGATAAGGCGATGAAGCTGATTCAGGTGGAATATGAAGTTCTGCCCGCGGTGCTGGATTTCCACACAGCGCTCGATAACCCTACTCTTGTGCACCCGGAGGATAACTGGGAAGCCCTTGTTCCCGGCATCGGAGCTGACAAGAACCGCAACCTCTGCGCCCACGATGAATCCGGCGAGGGTGATATTGAGGCGGTGTTGGCTGGGTGCGATGTGGTCATTGACCACACCTACCACACCCGCGCCTGCCAGCAGGCCATGATGGAAACCTTCCGCACTTATTGCAGCATTGATGCTTACGGGCGGCTGAATGTGCTCAGCTCAACGCAGATCGTGTTCCATTGCCGCCGCATTTTGGCAAACGCCCTGCACATCCCCAAATCCATGATCCGCGTTGCCAAGCCGCGCATCGGCGGCGGGTTCGGCGCAAAACAGACGTCAGTGTGCGAGGTTTACCCTGCCTTTGTTACCTGGAAAACGAAGAAGCCCAGCAAGATCATCTATACCCGCTTTGAAAGCCAGACGGCTTCAACCCCGCGCCATGAGATGGAGATGCACGTGCGGCTGGGCGCAACAAAGGACGGCATCATCAAGGGCATTGACCTGCACACCCTTTCCAACACCGGCGCTTACGGTGAGCACGGCCCCACAACGGTGGGGCTTTCGGGCCACAAGTCCATCCCGCTGTACGGCAAGGCCGAAGCGTTCCGCTTTGTCAGCGATGTTGTTTACACCAACCACATGTCATCGGGTGCGTACCGCGGGTACGGCGCAACCCAGGGTCTGTTTGCGGTGGAATCCGCTGTGAATGAGCTGGCCGACAAATTGGGGATGGACCCGTTTGAGCTCCGGCAGCGCAACATTATCCATGAGGGCGATGTTATGCCCGCCTACTATGGCCAGGTCAACACCAGCTGTGCGCTGGACCGCTGCCTGAAAACCGTGCATGACAGGATGGATTGGGACCATAAGTACCCCGTGCGCGAGATCGGCAACGGCAAGGTGCGTGCTGTTGGCATGGGCATGGCCATGCAGGGCTCCGGCATCGACCATGTGGACGTGGGCAGTGCCACGCTGAAAATTAACGATGACGGGTTCTATACCCTCTCCATCGGCGCAGCGGATATGGGCACCGGCTGCGATACGATCCTGGCGCAGATTGCTGCTGAAGTGCTGGAATGCCCGCTGGAAAACATTGCGGTTTTGGGCGCAGATACCGATTCTTCCCCCTATGATTCCGGTTCCTATGCGTCCAGCACAACCTATGTGACCGGCAAGGCCGTGGAAAAGTGTGCGCTGGAACTGAAAGATAAGATCTGCACCCTGGGGGCACAGCTGCTTGGGTTGGACAAAGCCGCCGTGCTGTTTACCGGCGATGCCGTGACAAGCGAGGACGGCACCCAGCGCGTGCCGCTGGCCAGCATTGCAGCGGCATCCCAGTGCGGCAACACGGTGGCGCTGGAAGCCACCGTGACCCACAGCTCGGAGATTTCGCCCCCGCCGTTTATGGTTGGCGCCGCCGAAGTGGAAGTTGACCTGGAAACCGGCGAAGCCCAGGTGGTGAACTATGTGGCCGCGGTTGACTGCGGCACCCCTGTAAACCCGAACCTGGCCCGCGTGCAGGCCGAGGGCGGCATTTTGCAGGGCATCGGCATGGCGCTGACCGAAAATGTGACCTACAATGACCGCGGCATGCCGCGCGAAAGCTCCCTGATGCAGTACAAGATCCCCTGCCGCACTGATATTGGACATATTGACGTAAGTTTTGAAAGCAGCTACGAGGGCACCGGCCCGTTTGGCGCAAAGTCCATCGGTGAGGTCGTCATCAACACCCCGCTGCCCGCCGTGGCCGATGCCATCTACCACGCCACCCACAAACGCTTTTATGAGCTGCCCATCACCCGCGAGCAGATCGCAATGGCGGTGGAAAAGTGAGTGACGGGGGGCTTGCGCCAGGAGATGCAATGGCGTTCGCTTTATAAGCATACGGTTTGCTTCATTTTTTCCCTATGGCAATACCGCATAATTCTAAGTGCCGATACGGCGAGCGAGGTGCGGCAGC
>ERZ772872.432-NODE-432-length-43364-cov-9.775128_pt1 | contig 43364 bp, 74 predicted proteins | sample MGYA00512132_ERZ772872 | MGnify/ENA primary metagenome ERZ772872 (study PRJEB29015, sample SAMEA2737724) | human gut metagenome | biome: human gut; feature: human-associated habitat; material: faeces | place: China | collected 2012 ...
ATTTTCTTGTATTAGATTTTCTTTTTGAATGAAATGAAAAGACATTAAATAAAATTTAAGTATTATAGGGAGAGCCAAAGCTTGGACATTATAATTATTTATTACTGAACTATAACTAAAAGATTTAAATACAGAAAAATAAGATTAATTTACTCTTGACGAAATAAGAAAAAAATGATATAAATAGAAAGTGCTAAAAAGCATTTTTTGGCCCCTTGGTCAAGCGGTTAAGACGCCACCCTCTCAAGGTGGAATCATGGGTTCGATTCCCGTAGGGGTCACCAAAACTATGGAGCACTAGAGTATCAATGATTATATTAAATAATCCCGATACTCTGCTTTTGAATTTAACACTTTTTTAACACTTTAGTTTTGCTACAAGAGATTATTTATTCTATTTACAGCATCAATTTTTGTCTTAGGTAGTACATGTAAATATATTTGTGTAATAGTAATATCTGAATGTCCCATTAAATCTTGTACAGTTTTTAAATCTACTCCACGAGAAAGTAGCATAGTAGCATAAGTGTGTCTCAAGCTATGAAACTTTTTATATGGTATTTCACTTGCACTTAATACTTTTTTCCAATTTCCAAATAGAGTTTTAGCAGAAATAGGCTCTCCATTTTCACTAAAAACAAATTCTGACTCTTTTTTCATATTAGACAATATATTTACTAGCTTATCAGGTAAATCTACTTTTCTGATTGAATTTGATGTTTTTGGAGTATTATATATTGTTTGCAGTGTTTTAGTTCCTTTATCATCAAAAACATATACTTTTTTAACAGTTTCTTTTACTTCTAGATATTTTTCTTCAAGATTAACATTTTCCCATTTTAATGCTAGTAATTCGCCTTGTCTTAAACCAGTTCCAAGAGCAGTAAGAATTAAATTTTCAAATTTATGTCCCATAAATGCTTTTTTTAATAGTTTTATTTCATCTTCACTAAAATATTCTATTTCTGGTTTAACACTTTTTTTAACACTTTTATTTGGAATAGTAATATTGTTGCAAGGATTTTTTAATATAAAACCTTCACGTTCTGCATATGAAAAGAATTGTTTTAGTAACTTGTTTAATTTATTTATTTGAGAGTATGTTTTATTTTTTCCTAATTTATTATAGTATTCTTGTATTTGGATGGATTTGGTATTATAGACTTTTAATCCAGATATGTCTGAATCTTTTATATAGTTTCTATATGTTCCCTCATATGACTGAAAAGAAGATGGCTTGACTTCATTTTTCTTTATTTGAAATAGCCATTTATAAATTAATTCATCTACGGTTACGTTTTCAAAATCTAAAGTCATACCATTTTTAATTTTATTTATATATTCCTCAGCTTTTTCTTCAGCTTGTTTTTTTCCCGTTCCATAGAATTGTTTCCTTATAGGTGTTCCATCAGCTTTATGACCAATAGTCTTTGTTATTCTAAAATATTCTTTTCCATTAGATTCAAAATTTGTTCTTTTAGCCATTTTTACCTCCTACAAAATAAGATAAGTAATTCTACTTATCTTTTGTTTAAAACTTTCCAAATTGTCCAATTGCTTTTCCTATAATTTTAAAATTTGTATCTTTTAAATTAACATATATTGGTTCCATAGGTAATGTAGACATAGGTTCAAGTGCAATTGTACTTTCATTAATTATTTTATATTTTTTTAGAGTAGCTTCATCATCTCCATTAACAATAGCGACAATAATATCTCCATCATCTGCGTAGTCTTGTTTATGAATTAAAGCATAATCTCCATTATGAACTTTTAAATTCATGCTTTCACCAGCTACTTTTAAATAAAAATAGTCGTCAGGTGTGGTCATACCATATATATTAGGATCTACTGGTAAATAGCCTTCTAAATATTCTTCTGCTAGTATGGGTTGTCCTGCTGCTATTTTACCTAGGACGGGGATGTTAAATAATTTATTAGAAATTGTATTAATGTCTTTATTTTTTGAATTTTCTTTATCTAATAGAGTTGCAAAATAATGAAATCTACTTTTATCTTCTAAATCATTAATCATTTCTTTAATAATAATATTTATAAAGTCTCTAATTTTTTTTCTTTTATCAACATCGAAAGAATTAACATAAGAATTGATTTTTTCTTTTGTTTCTTTTTTGTTCTGTCCTGTAACGTTTGATAAAAGTTCAACTATATAATCTATATCCTTCTCTTTTAGGCAACAAGGAATTACATATTCTTGATGATATTCATAAATGGTTTTTAATATTGTTAATTTATTTTGATTAATCATGTAATTATCAAAGTTTTCTTTATCTGTTTTAAATTCGCTTTTTCCCATTAAATAATCCATTGTGCAACCGAAAATTTCACACATTTTTAATTTTACTTCATCACTAGGCGCATTAGCGCCATTTTCATAATTGGCAATATTGGATTTAGCACTAAGACCTAACATTTTAGCCAACTCTTCTTGAGTTAAACCTTTCTCTTTTCTTAACTCTTTAATTCTATCTTTTATATTATACATTGTATTCACCTTTCTTTCTTAATCATTATAACATATAGTTCAGTAAAAGTAAACAATAAAAAATTTTTTTCTTACTCTCTCTAAGCATACAACAGAGTAACTGAACTTTTTCAAAAATAGGGGTTGACAAGTTCAGAAAAACTGATATAATAAGTACAGCAAAACAAAACAAGGGGGTGAGCAAATGAAGAATAAAACAAAATATGTATATACAGATGAACTAAAAAAGGAGAGAAAACAAAGAGGTTATTCCATAAGCGATATGGCTAGATTTCTAGGGTTTAAGAGCAAGGTTACATATTATAATATTGAAATAGGGGTAACAGAACCTAAAATTTCGCACATAAATAGAATCTCTAAGATATTAGGAAGAAAACCAGAAATTTTTTTTAATTTTAAAGTTCAGTAAAACTGTTTAAAAAGGAGGGCAAAATGCAAGAGTTAATAAAAATTGAAGTAAATGAAAATCAAGAACCAATAGTAAATGGCAGAGAATTACATAAAGCTTTAGGAGTAGAAACAAGATATGATACATGGTTTAACAGAATGAAAGAATATGGATTTATAAAAGATGTAGATTACGTAGAATTTACAGAAGAAGTAGATGCTCAAAAAAGAGCACGTACTTACGAACAAGTAAATCATGCAATTAAATTAGATATGGCAAAAGAAATTGCAATGATACAAAGAAATGAAAAGGGTAAAAAAGTAAGACAATATTTTATACAAGTAGAGAAGGATTTTAATAGTCCAGAAAAAATAATGGCAAGAGCATTAAAAATAGCAGAAAGCAAATTGAATGTTTTGCAGTTGGAAAATACACAACAAAAACAACTAATTGGAGAATTAAAACCTAAAGCAGATTACCTAGACCAAATATTGCAAAGCAAAGCATTAGTAACTATAACTGCAATAGCAAAAGATTATGGAATGTCTGCAAAAGCATTTAATAAAAAATTACATGAATTAAAAGTACAATTCAAGCAAGGACATCAATGGTTTTTATATAGCAATTATCACAATTGCGGATATACACATAGTGAAACAGTTGAGTATACACATTCTGATGGAAGAAAAGATGTAACAATGAATACAAAATGGACTCAAAAAGGTAGATTGTTTCTATATGATTTATTAAAGAATAATAACATAGTTCCAGTAATAGAAAAAGAGGTGGTGTAGATGCCAATACCTAAATACGTTTCTGCTGAGGAATATAGCAGACAATCTGGAATGGGAGTGGAAGAAGTAAAAAGACAATGCAGAATTGGAGAAATACCTTGTAAGATGACAGTAAAAGGTTATTACAAAATTCCAATTTATGAGGACTCTGTTCCAGTAGAACAATTTAACAAAGTTAAAGAAGAAAATACAAGATTAAAAACAATAATTGAAACAATATTAAATACAGCGAAACAAGTTTAGAAAGAAGGTGAAACAAATGAAAAGAAAACTAAACAAAAACAAACTATATCAACTTATAGGACAAGCAGTAGTATATACATCTATATGGGCAGTAACAGTAATAGGAACAGCATGGGCATTTACTCAAAATACGATTTATTAGGAGGGAAAGATGAACAACTTTGAAGAAAAACAAGAAAATGAAAAGAAAGAACTAATACATAAAGAATTGCCAAGTTTATTACATAGAATTTTAAGCATTAGACTAATGCCAGAAATGTATCATGAAGAATTATTAAAAAGAGACATTGAAGAAATAAAAAAAATAACTAATGCTGAGTGCGAGTCAGCATTAGGGCATGTTGATAAGTTAATTTAATCCCATTTGCTTAGAGATTATATTAGAAAGAACTTGAGATGCTATGTTGCCAGCAAAACTAAGTGAGGTAGAAGTTACTTTAGATAATATATTTTGAGTTTCTTTCCAAACTGTATTGTCTCTTATGTTGTCCAAGAACTGGTGTCCACTATAAGTTATACTTCTAGCAACAATAAGTGGTGGTTGATAACCATCAGCTTTGGTACAAATTAAATAATTAGCTTCAATTAATTTTTCGGCACAGTAAATTAATTCTTCTTGAGAATAACTTTTTAGAGTTAGGCTATTTATACTTATGCTTTTATTGTAAGATAGATTGTCCTCAAGATATAGTAATAAATCTCTAACACATTCATGATTTAATTTCATAATAATTACCTCACTTTCTAGTGAGAGTATACATTATTTTACCAAATTTTACAAGGAAAGGAGTGAAGAGAGATGTTTATAAGTAAAAATTTACATAACAAAATAATAAAAGCAAAAGAAAAAGAGATAACAGATTTAAAACTAAAAGTAGAACAAAGAGACTTAATACTAAAAGGTTACCAAGAAGAACATGAAATATTATTAAATAATGCATCAGAATTAAGAGCAAAAATAGTAGATTTAGAAAACAACATAGAGTTATTGGTTAATAATTTATCAGGCAAAAATAAAGAACTAATTTCAGACTTTGACAACCAAAATTAGTTCAACAAAAAACACATATATAAACATATGATTTTTACATATTATATCAAATAATTATGCAGAAATCAAGGAAGGAAATTGAAAATGATAAGAAAATTAGATGAATTAGGAAGAATAGTAATTCCCATTGAGATCAGAAATCAATATAACTTAAAAGAAGGAGATAAAATTGAAATAGAAGAAAAAGGCGACAAAATAATTTTAAGAAAACATAAAGATACATATTGCCCAAAATGTTTAACTAGATGTGAGCATATAGACAATTTTTGTAGCAAATGTGGGATTGATTTTAAAAAATACAAGAATAGTTTTAAGTCTACTATGGTGACAAAATGAAATGCATTTATTTAACTATAAGAACTAAAAAATATGAAAAATATATATACTGCAGGAAAAAGAAGAGTGAAATTGAGTTTAAGGATTGTAAAAGTTGCAATTATAAAGAATTTAAGCAAATGAAAGAGCTAAAAAAGAAATCTAATAAATTGAAAAAATTAGAAGCTAAAAGATATAGCATATTAACAGAAAATTTAAAGGTTTGTTATATCTGTACTAAAGATAAAAAAGATGATCTGCATGAAATATTTGGAGGTTCTAATAGACAAAAAAGTATGCAATGGGGATTGGTAATTCCAGTATGCAGAAAATGTCACGATGAATGGGAAAACAACAAAGAGTTAAGGAAAAAAATACAAAAAGAAGCAAAAGAAGAATTTATAAAAAGAAATACAAAAGAAAAATTTAGAAAAGAGTTTGGAAAAAATTATATATAAGGAGATATACAAATGGAAAATCCGAATTATTATGCAATAATACCAGCTAAAGTAAGATATGATAAAGATTTAATGGCAAACGCAAAATTACTATATGGAGAAATTACAGCTTTATGTAATGACAAAGGCATTTGCTGGGCTAGAAATGAGTATTTTGCAGATTTATATGATGTTAGCAAAGAAACAATATCACGTTGGATAAGTCAATTAAATAATAAAAAATATATAAACATAAAAATGTTTTATAAAAAAGGCAGTAAAGAGATAGATAAAAGGATAATATCTATTCGACAATACCCTATTGACGAAAACGTCAATACCTATTGTCAAGAAAATCAAAGTAATAACCTATTGACAAAAACGTCAATACCCTATCCACAAAAAAATCAAGGGGGTATTGATGAAAACATCAAAGAGAATATTACAAGTATTAATAATAAAGAAGAAGAAAGAAATTTTCAAAAAGAACTAAAAGATGTTACTGAGTTCTATGAAAATAACATAACGCTAATAACAGCATTTGTTTCAGAAGATATAGAAAAATATTTAAAATCAGGACTGTATTCAGACTTAATTATTGAAGCAATGAAAGAAGCGGTTTCTAGAAATAAAAGAAATTGGAAATATGTTACTGGAATATTAAATGATTGCATAAATAACAAAGTATATACAGCAAAACAATTCAGAATCAAACAAGAAGAATTTAAATCTAATAAAAATAACCAAGTTAAGCAATTGAAACCAAAAGAAAAAGTAGAATACGATGAAATAGATTTTACAAACGAAGAAGAATACAAGAGAAAGATACTAGGGAAAGGATAGAAAATGTATGATGAAGATATAGAAAAAACAGTACTTTATTACTTGATTTTTGAAAAAGAAGCAATAAATGTAGATGAAGAAGATTTCTTTATACAAAAACATAGGCAGATAATCAAAGCAATATTAGAACTAAAAAACAAAAAAGAAGAAATAAATATCTTGAGCATAAAAGAAAAAATAAAGGGTAAAGATACAGATATTTTAAGATACATAAGCAATATAGCTGAATGCAAATATGGAAGTTCAATACAATATGCCTATAGAGAATTAAAAAGATTAAGTAAAAAGAGAAAATTAATAAAACTAAGCAATGAAATAAAAGAAAATGCAGAAAATGAAAGAGAAACAGAAATATACATAGAGAAACTAATAAAACAGCTTAATGAAATAAATCAAGAGGCAGAAAAAGAAAAGACATTTTTAGATATAGTTTGTGAGACATCTGACATAATTGAAAAAAAGAGAACACAAGGAACAAAATACGACTATAAATATTTTACAGGGATATTTGATCTAGACAAAGTTACAAACGGTTTGCATGAAGAAGAATTAACAATAGTAGGAGCTAGACCACGGAGTAGGAAAAACAACATTTGCATTACAAATAGCACATTATATAGCAGAAAAAGAAATACCAGTAGGAATTGTTAGTTTAGAGATGTCAGAAACTCAAATAGTACAGAAGCTAATAGCTAAAGTATCAAATGTAGACAGCAACAAATTAAGAACAGGAAACTTAGACCAATTAGAACAAGAAAAAGTAGCAATAGCAGAAGGTAAGATATCAGATTTACCATTTTTCATAAATACAAGAATTAGAAGCATACAAGAAATAGAAAATTATGCAAGAAGATTAAAAAACAAAAATAATTTAGGATTGTTAATAATCGATTACATACAGTTAGTAAAAAGTAAGAATAAATTTAATAGTAGAGAACAGGAAGTAGCAGAAATATCAAGAACGCTAAAATTATTAAGCTTAGAACTTAAAATTCCAATTATAGGGTTATGCCAATTAAATAGAAATGCAGCAAGAACAGAGCCAACATTAGCAGATTTAAGAGAAAGTGGAGCAATTGAACAAGATGCTGACAATGTAATTTTTATATATAAAGAAAACGATAATGAAGAAGAAAAGACAGTAGAAAATGTAGTAATAGATTTACAAAAGCAAAGAGCAGGAGGATTAACAAAAGTAACAGTTAGATTTGATAAAAAAGTAAGCGAATTTAGAAATCTAGTTAGGAGGTAACAAATGCCAAAAGTTATAAACGAAGAAGATATAAGAAAGTCAAGTAATTTAGAAAGATGTAAATTATTAATAGCAATAATTAAACGGTCAAGCAGTATATACGCAAGACATAAAAACTCACTAAAGGAGGAAGAGGATGAGTAATATAACAAAAGAAACAAGAAAGGAAAGTTTTGAAAAAATACAGTTAAAAAGAAAATCTAAATTAATATATGAACAATTAGGAAGCGGAGAATATACCGCAAGAGAACTGGCAATAAAAATGTACAATACAACTGATAAAGATGGAAATAGATTATTAAGAACCGCAGAAAGACAAGAAACAGCACCACGATTAACTGAATTAGTAGAGTACGAATTAGTAGAAGTAGTCGGCAAGAAATTTGATTCAATAAGTAACTGTAAAGTAGCAGTATATAAAAGAAAAGGAGATTTTAAAGATGCTAAAAATATTTAAAAAAATAAAGTATAAAATTGAAGAAAAGATATTGAAATGTATTCAAGAAGAAAAAATGTTAGATGATACTATAAAAGACACAACTGAATTTTCAAGAATTGTAAACAGACCAAATGAAGGGGAAATAGTTAAAATTGACAATATAAAAATACTAAAAGTGTTTAAAAGACCAAATAAAGAAAAAATTAATAAAAGAAGAGAATATTATTTAGAGCATAAATATTTTAGAAGTATGATAGTTTTGAATAACAACAATTATTTGCTTGATGGGTATACAACATATTTACTAGCAAAAGAAATGAAATTTGATTACATAACAGTATTAAGAGAAAAATAAAATAATTGAACGGAAGGTACATAAGAGATGATAGAAGTAAACGAATATGAAATAGAATTACATGAAAACGACATAAAAACAATACTAACAAAAGAACAGTTTGAGGCTAATTGCTATAAAGTAGGAGGAGAAAATGGATAGAAAATATTATAAGAGAATAAATAATTTAGATATAGCTTTAGAAAAAACAAATCATAAGTATGTGATGATTAATCAATGGGCAAGAGACAATAGCCATAAATGGGGAATTGCAAGTTTTGAATATGATGAAGATGCAGATTATTGGTATTTACGAACCTATGGAAATTTTAATTTTAATGTAGATTGGTATGACTTTGGTTGCTTAGTACAACTAGGTTATAAATGGATTAAAGATGGTTGCTTATACGATAATCCAGAGTTATTAGGAGGAGAATAGATATGTTAAAAATAAGAGATGATGTAGATTTAAAAGAACTTGAAAAGTTTGGATTTAGAAAATATGAATATACACATTTATTAGTTTTAAGAAAAAAAGAACACGATTTTGCAAGTATAGATATTAGAAACAGAAGATATGAAATATTAGATTTATGCAATTTAACATATAATTTAACTTACGATTTAAGCAAAGCAGATTTAGTAGTAAAGGAGTAAATATGACAAGTTTTGAAAAAATGTGGGATGATGAATTAAAAAGAAAGGATAATTATTACAAAATAATAGGAGATTATTTAGGATATACAGGAAAAGAGTGTATAAATTGTGGAAGAAATAGAGTAGAAAGATATTCAACAGGAGTAGAAATTTGTGAAAAGTGTGGAACAGACCAAAAAACAAAACTAATATATGAAAATCAATATGGAAGTTATTTAGAATATGAGTAAAGGAGTAAATATGATATATGGAATACACAGATATAAAATTAACTGAAAAACAAAGATTAAAATTACAAGCATTATATGAAGCTGAAAATCCAGAACCAAGAAATAGAGAAGAAAGAAGAAGACAAAAATTTAAAAAGAAACGTAGAAGGAGTAAATAAGATATGAGCAAAGAGGAAATATCTAAAGAAACAAAAAATACTTTACAAAATTGTTGGGTCATGACAACAAATCACGAACTAGATAATGAAAATAGAAAGTTAAAAGAAGCTATAACTGAAATATTAGATAAAACAATGACCTCAACAGAAAAAAGCGAATATTGGTACAAATATTATATAGAACATAAACAATATAATGATGATTTAGAATATAATAAAAATTTATTAAAAGATTGGTCAAATACTTTAAAAGGTATGGGCAATAGAAATTATCCTTATTGCTATGCTATTGATAGAGTTTTAACAGAGTTGGAGAGGAGTAATACATAATGAAAGAAAAAATAAAAAGAATAATAGAAAAAATTAAAGATATATTTAGTTTACATTGCCCTGAATGTGGTGGAAGAATGAAAAGCGAATATTTAGATATGGAAATAGACCACATTGTATATAAGTGTGAAAAGTGTGGAGAGGAGTGGATTTGATGCAATTATTTGAAGATTTAATAAAATGTAAAGACTGTATGAATAACATAAATAACAAGTGTGTTTTATATCCAGGAAAAGATACAAAAGAAGAAAACACAGGTTGCTATGTAGGAATAGATAGAAATAACAAACAAAAGATATTAGGAGGTGTTTTAAGTGGAAAATAACATAGAAATGATAGAGAATATGTTAAATACAGAAAGAAGAAACAGAAGAGGAAATAGAGAGATAAGATTTGAAGTAAATAGCAATTATTATGAAGCAGTATCAAAACTTTTATCAGATTATAAAAGAGTATTAAAAGAAAATGAATTGTTAAGACAACAAAACATATCATATAAAAATAATATTCATGAATTAAAGAAAGTGAGGAATAAAAATGACTAAAGAACAAAAAGAAGCAATTGAATATTTGAAAATAAGGCTATATGGAAATGAAGGTTGTAAATGTATAGACGTAGCTCAAGAAGACTTAAGAATTTTTATAAACTTAGTTGATTGCTTACAAAAAGAGAATGAAGAATTAAAAAATGATTATGAAAATTTAAATAATAGCGTAGTAGTTAAAAATCATTGTATAAAAAACAGTATTCCAATTCAAAAAATAAAAGACAAGATAGAAGAATATAAGAACATGTTAAAAACATGTAATAAAGTAAAAGATATAGACAGAATAAAAGCAATTAATGAAAGAATATTAGAGTTACAAGAACTACTAGAAGGGAGAAAATAAAATGAATGGAAATGATAATGGATTTATAGAAAATAGAGAAAAAGAAAAACAAAGGCAAAAAAACATAATAGAATATCAAAGAAAATTTTTAAATAAGAAAATGAAAAGAGGTAATAGAAATGAGTAAAGTAATATGTCCGAATTGCGGAAGCGAAAAATTAACATATTTTAAAGAATTTTGTACTATAAGATATTATTTACTAGACAAAAATAACAATCCAACTAAAAAATGTACAAAGAAAAAAGAGGATTCTTGCAATATGCCAGAGAATTGGCAATGTTTAGATTGTGGTTATATATTCGGCGGTACAGCAAATATACAATGTGCTTATAAGGGAGGACTAACATATGACAAAAGAACAAGAAGTATTAAAAGATTTAAAAAAAGTCACATTAGAAGAATTAGATGAAGCAATAAAAGCTGTTGATAAGCAAGAACAAGAAGAAGCAATAAAAGCATTAAAAGAACATAAAGAAAAAATAGATAAAAAATATCTTAATGCAAGATATTCAAAAGCAATAGAAAAAGTTTTATCTATGCTAGAAGAAAAAGACAAACAGATAGATAAATTAAAAAAACATAATGACAGATTACTGAAAAAATTAAGAAATAGAGTAAAGGAAGTTAAAAAATTAGAAAAATACAGTCTATATAAGGAAGAATTTTCAAGATTAAATAAACAGCTATTAGATAAAGACAAAATAATAGATTTAATGACAGAAAGAGTGTTTTTGACAGAAGAAGAGTGGAAAGAAATACAAGGAAAGAAAATATACAATGTTATAGAAAAAGACATTAGTAAACAAATCAAACAATATTTTGAAAATAAAGCAAAAGAAATATTAAATAAATAAAAGAGCATACTACAATAAGGTGGTAGTATGCAAGATAAAGAAATAATAACAAAGTGGAAACAAGGCTTAAGTAAAAATCAATTAGCAACAATGTATAAAAGACAATACAATCAAGAAATAAAAATAATAAGATCAAGTGTAAGACACAGACATGATGGAAGATACATAAGCAATTATGAAGCATTAGCTTATGTAGAAAGAGTAATATATAGATATTTGAAAGAAAGGAAAAACAAATGACAATAAACCATGTATACAACAAAGTAATAGACACAATGAAAGAATTAGAAAGTATAAATTTATTAGACATATCAAAAAGAAAAGAAAGTCAAGCACAAATAAATAAAGCATATAAAATCTTAGACAATTTTAAAGATGAACTTATAAGAGAAGATATAAAAAGAAAACAAGGAGGCACAAATGAGTAAATATATAAAAGAAGACGTTGAAACAATGTTGATACATCATAAAGAGAACGAATCAAAATTAACAGAAATTGAAATAAAAGAAGAAGAATACAAAGAAAGGTTAGAATATTCAGGAACTGTTTATGAAGACGATGAAAGAGAAGTAATAGAGAATATGCAAATAGCGGGGCAAGTATTTGATAGCATACATATCAATACAAATAAAATATCAGACAAGGTGTCAAGTACAGTTCTAAATTATGAAAAAGAATTAAATCATATAAACAAAGAAGATAGAGAGTACCTAAAAAGACAAATTGCAAAATTAAATATAGACAAAGGAAAATTAAATAAAATAGTTGTTAGAGTTAAAAATATGATTGAACCATTAACACAAGAAGAAAAATTTGTAATAGAAACGTATTATATGAGAAAATCAAAATGGGATTATGTAGAAAAAGCATATTTTAAGGAATTTGAAAAATATAAATGTGTAAAACAATTACAGACATATAGAGACAATGCTATGGAAAAGATGTTAAATATAATAAATGCGGGTTTGGACTAAAACTTCGCAAAAATTACGCAAAAACTTCCTTTTAATTTCTTTTTGAAAGTACTATAATTATAATAGAAAAAATGTAAGTAGAGAAAAGAGTAAATGCAAGCCCTTAGTATTTACTCTTTTTATTATGTTATGAAAGGAAGAATAAAAATTATGAAATTAATGATAAGCCAACCTATGAGAGGTAAAACAAATGAACAAATAAGAGAAGAAAGAGCAGAATTAGTAAGTAGATTACAAGAAGAAGGAAACGAAGTTATAGATACAGTATTTGAAAATGCACCAGAAGATGAAGATATTGCAATTTACATGTTATCTCAATCAATTAGATACATAGGAAAAGTTGATGGAATTGTATTTATGAAAGGTTGGGAAAAAGCAAGAGGATGCAAAATAGAACATGAAGTAGCAGTAGAATACGGAAAGCAAGTGTTTTATAACAATTAATTAGTTATTACCAGTATGATAGGTAACTGATGATATAAATTTGGCTGTAATGATTATTATCCTTTGAGCATATAAAGAACTTTCCTAGCGAGTTCTATAGAAAAAGAAATATCTTTTGCGGAGCTATGTTCAATGAGCGTGGCTCTATTTTTCTAATATGTAAATAGTATAAAAGGTAAATAAAAAAGCATAAGGTAAAAGGTTTGTCTAGTTGTTTCCTTAAACAAATCCTAGTTTATCTTTTATAGTGTTTATAAGAAAAGAGGTAATAATATGACTCTAGAACAAATAAAACAATTCAAAGAAGAAAACTGCAGTAAATGTAATAAAGATATTGACTGTAAAATAACACAAGACATAAATGGAAAACTAAAGTGCACAGAGGACTAAAGATATGGAACAATGTTTGATAGATAATAAAGTATGTCCAATACAAGGGAAAAAATGTAAAGAATGTAAATTGGATGATTGTAAAAGGACAATAGAGATGATAGAAACACAAGAAGAAAGAGAAGAAAAATGGAAAAGAAAATTAATAAATGTACAATTACCAGAACGGTTGTAAAGACTGTTCTTTTTTTAGAAGTTATAAACCTAGATGAGCAGATAGTAAGATGTCCTTATCTAGTTAAAAATAAATGTTTAATAAAATAGGAGGAATTAAAATGTTAGTAAAAGCAACAGATAGGTATGAAAAATTAAATATAAAGGATTTAGAACTAGACAAAATACCAAAGAAAGGTGAAGAGTTCGAGGTATCAGAAGAAAGGTATAGAGTACTAACAAAAGCAAATGAGTATCATGAAGTATTTGTGAAAAAAGTAGAAGAAACAGAAGAAGTAGAAACAGCAACTAAAAAAACTGAGAAAGAAACAGCAATAAAGAAAACAACAACTAGAAAAAATAAAAAAGATAAATAATCATGACGTATAGAGACAATCCTAAAATAGCAAAGAAATACAAAAGTAAAAGGTGGCAGAGACTAAGAAAACAAAAGCTATTAATGACAAACGGATTATGTGAAAGATGTTTGAAGAAGCGGAATATTTAATGCTGCAGTAATAGTACATCATAAAGAATATGTTACTGATACAAACTATGAAGATGATAATATATTCTTTAATATAGATAACTTAGAATGCTTATGCCAAGACTGCCATAATAAAGAACACTTTGCTGATAAAGATGAAGAATATATATTTGACGAGAATGGAGATGTAATAAAAGTTGAATGATGACGAATTATATAAACAAGCGAGAGTAAGAATAAAAAACAAAAAAAGAAATGCAAGCGATAAAGATATAATAATAGATCAAGAAAAAGAAATTATGTATTATAGAAAAACAATTGAACAACTTAAAGAAGAAACAAAAACATTCAAAGAAGATAATAAATTGCCCAAGCTATGTGAACATGAAAATGTAGTTGAAATACGCATTAAGAATGAAGACTATATAATTAAGTACAATAAAGATATAGATACTGTTTTATTAAGTGTATATTTTATAAAATTAGTTAATGATAAAGAAGCAATAATAATTGATAAAAAGAATGAGTTTAATATAACTAATATTACAAGACAAAAACAACATGAACTAAATTTATTTAAATATTATGCAAAATAATGAGCACCCCCCACAAGTCGGCTAATATTATGCTCATGGGAGAACGGTGGGTGGGGGTTCGAAAAATACACAAGTTATTTTGCGTGAGGGGTGTAGTATAAGGAGGTGTAGATATGGAAGAAGAAAAAGTTGATTTACGTGAAAAATTAAGTGGACAAGCACTTATCGAGAAAAACAAGAAAATAAGGAAAGAAACTCAAAAACTGAAAAAATTATTCAAAGATTTACCAGATAATAAAAAGAAAATGGCAGAAAAATTAATTGAAAATGCTTCTTTTATGTCTATAACACTAGATGAACTTAAGGAAGATATAAAACTATACGGAGTAAAAGAAACTTACGTAAATGGAAAAGACCAATTTGGATTTAAAGAATCAATAGAAAGCAAAACATATAACACAATGGTAAAAAACTATATGAATATAATAAAACAATTAAATGATATGCTACCAGAGGAAAAGAAAATAAATGAGGATGATGAATTTGAACGATTCAATGGTTCTCTATGACATACATAGAAGAGTATTATCAGTTTCTATTAAAGAATCCAGATAAAGCTTGCTATAAGGTTTTAACTACATATAAGAAACTTGTAAAAGATATTTATAATCCAAAACAAGTTTCTTTTTTTAATGAGATAACAGAGGAAGAAGAAACTCATACCTATGTGCTTGATGAACAAAGAGGGAACAGACCAATTAACTTTATAGAAAAGTTTTGCAAACACTCAAAAGGTAAATGGGCAGGAAAACCAGTTATTTTAGAACTATGGCAAAAGGCTTTTATACAGGCACTATTTGGTTTTATAGATAAAGAAACAGAGCTAAGGAAATATAAAAAAGGAATATTAGATGTAGGAAGAAAAAACGGAAAGTCAACAATAGATGGTGGACTTGGAAATTATATGCTAACATCTGATGGCGAAGGCGGAGCAGAAGTTTATTCAGTAGCTACTAAAAAAGACCAAGCAAAAGTTGTTTGGGAAGAAGCAAAAAGAATGATAAAGAAAAGTCCTGTTCTAGCTAAAAGAGTAAGATGTTTAGTTAATGGATTATTTTACGATAAAACAGAAAGTTTTTTCAAAGCACTTGCATCTGATTCTAATTCACTTGATGGATTAAATGCTTATTTTGTTATATGTGATGAGGTACATGCTTGGAAGGATAAAAACTTATTAGATGTTATGTATGACTCAATGTCTGCTAGAGAGCAACCTTTGCTTTTAGAAACATCAACTATGGGAACTGTTAGAGAGAGTGTATTTGATAATGAATATGAATATGCTTCATCAGTTATAGATGGATATGAAGGAAAAGAAGGCGGAATAGTAGATGAAACAGTATTAGCAGTTATATATGAATTAGATAATCCTAATGAATGGCAAGATGAAAAAAAATGGTATAAAGCTAATCCTGGATTAGGAACAATAAAGAATATAAAAGATTTGAGAGACAAAGTGAACAGAGCAAAAAATAATCCAACAGAGTTAGCTAACTTACTATGCAAAGACTTTAATATAAGACAAAATGAACAAGATAAGTGGTTATCATTCGATGTCGTTGACAATCCTATAACATACAACATAGAAGATTTATTTGATACATATGCAGTAGGAGGAGTAGACTTATCAAGTACAACAGACTTAACTTGTGCAACATTACTTATTGTTAAAGGTGGTAAGAAATATGTAATTCAACAATATTTTATACCTAGTGAAAGATTAGAATTTAAAATTAAAGACGACAAGATACCATATGACAAATGGGAAAAACGTGGATTAGTTACAATATGTGAAGGTGCAAAAGTAAACTACAGTGATGTTACACAATGGTTCTTAAAGATGCATCATGAATACGATATATCAGCTTTGTGGGTTGGTTATGATCCTTGGAATACTCAATACTGGGTAGAAGAAATGAAAGAACAAGGATTTGAAATGGTAGAAGTAAGACAAGGAGCAAAAACAATGAGCAATCCTATGAAGCAATTAGAAGCAGATTTAATAGAAAAGAATGTTAATTATAACAGCAACCCAATTTTAAAATGGTGTTTATGTAATACGGCAGTAAAAAGAGATGATAACGATAATATAAGACCAGTAAAAGGACAGAAACAAAGAGCGAGAATAGATGGCACAGTAAGTTTAATAATAGCTTACTGTGTTTTATTTGAAAAAATGAATGATTATTTAGCTCTACAGGAGGAGTGAAATGAAAAAAGAAAAGCGCAGTTTATTTAATATGGTGTTTGGAAATAAAAAACAAAATATAGTTAATGATAATGTATTAAGATTGTTAAGTGGATTTAATGCTACATATACAAATATTTCAGATAATATCGATGACAATATAATTGCAAAAGAATGTATACATACAATCGCAACACATTGTGCTAAAATGATGCCTAGACATTATCAGCAGAACGGAGAATTTAAAAATCATATATCAGGACAAATAAATTATATTATTAGTATAAAGCCAAATCCATATATGACTACATATGATTTTATTTATAAAACTATAAGTTTATTATTAGCACAAAATAACGAATACATTTATCAAGATATAGATGATAAAGGTTATTTGAGGGGATTATATCCATTAAACCCGTTATTCTGTACTCTAGTAGAATATGAAAAGGAAGTTTGGCTGAAATTTCAATTTATAGATGGAAATATCTACTATGTGAAATATGATAGAATTATTCATTTAAGAAATTTTTATACAAAACATGATTTTTATGGGGATACAAATCAAACTTTAGAAGGGGCTATAGAAACACAAACTGTTGCCGATGATGGTATAAAAAATGCAATCAAGATAAGTGCTTCGTTGAGAGGTGTATTAAAAGCTTCACAGGCTATGTTAAAAGACAAAGATATTGAAGAAATGAAAAGTAATTTTGTAAAATCTTTATTATCAAGCACAGATGGAATAGGTGGATTAGATGCAAGGCTTGACTTTAAAGAAATAAATTTAAATCCGGTTTTATTGGAAAAAGAACAACTTGAAATGGTAAACGGGAACATATATGGATATTTTATGATTTCTGAATATATAGTTAAAAGTAAATACACAGCCGATGAATGGAATGCATTTTATGAGAGTGTTTTAGAACCACGAGCAATACAAATGGGACAAGCATTTACAAATGCAATATTTAATGAAAAGGCAATAAAAGACGGTCACAGAATAGAATTTTCAGTAAATCGTATAAAATATGCAAAAACAGAAACAAAAATATCTTTAATAAAAGAAGCAGGAGCATTGGGGTTAATAACAGTAGATGAAGGAAGAGAAATTTTTGATTTACCTGCAATAGGTGGAGAAGAAGGTAAGAAGAGGTTACAGACTTTAAATGTTATAAATGCAAATTTAGCAGATAAATATCAAGGAGGAATTAATGATGGAAAAAGCAATAAAGGAAATGAGAATTAGCGAATTAAGAGCATTACAGGAAGAAAAGGACGAGATGATAATTGAAGGTTATGCTGCAGTGTTTGAAGAAGAGACAGATTTAGGTTGGTGCAAAGAAGTTATTAGTAGAGATGCGTTTAATGACTGTAATATGTCAGATTGTGTTTTAAAATATAATCACAATGACAATTGCTTAATATTAGCTAGGACAAGAAATAAAAGCTTAGAACTAATAATAGATAGTAAAGGATTAAAAATAAGAGCAAAACTAATTGATACTACACAGAACAGAGATATATACAAAATGATACAAGCTGGATTATTGGATAAGATGAGTTTTGCATTTTCGGTAAGAAAACAAGAGTGGAATTACGAAACGGATACAAGAAGAATTACTGAGATTGCACAATTATTTGATGTATCGGTTGTAGATGTACCGGCTTATGATGGTACAGAAATATATGCAAGAAGTAAAGAGGAATATGAAAAAGAAAAAAGAAAATATCAAGAATTAAAAAACGAGAAAGAAAGACTAAAATTATTATTAAGTTTATAATCTCGAAAGAGAAGCGGTGGTAGAACTGCTTCTTTTTTAGTTGGTAGAAACTAAATAGAGTTTTTATAAAAACGGTGGTAGAACTGTTAAAAATTTAAATAGGAGGAAGTAAAAATGACTTTAAAAGAGTTAGAAGAAAAAAAGAAAGAATTAAGAAAGAAAGTTGAGAATGCTAAGCCAGAAGAGTTAGAAGAACTTAGAAAAGAAATCGAAGCATTAAAAGACATTGAAGTTGAAGAAGAAACAACGGAAGAAAAAACAGAAGAGGTAGATGAAAGAAATCTATTAAAAGGAGCAATTGAAGATTTAGAAAAAAGAAATGTAAATCTTTCAGGAGCAAAAGTAATTGAAAAACCAGTTAAGGAGGAAAGAAAAGTGGAAGAAGAAAAAATAATCGAAGAAAGAGCAAAAGACTTAAAAGAAGGAAAAGCAGTAAAGATTGCTTTTGATAACGGAGAGCAAAGAAGTGTATCAGTATCAGGGGGAACAATATTAGTTCCTAAAAAATACAAAAATGAAATTTCAGAAAGCTTTAATGCAGTATCAGGAATGGTTGATATGTTAAATACTGTACCATTAAATGGAGGAGAATCTTATTCTGTAGCATTTGAGAAAGGATACGGAGAAGGAGACTATACAACAGAAGGTGGAGAATACCATGATATAGATGTTGAGACTGATTATGTTGAAACAGGTAGAGCAAAAATAACTTCTTATATTGAAGTAACAAAAGAAGTTAAAAAATTGCCTGCAGCTCAATACTTAGCTTTAATATCAAAAAGAGTAACAAGCTCAATTAAGAAAAAAATTGGTGCACAATCAATTGTAGGGGCTGGAACAACAAACACAATAAAAGGAATCTATAATGCAGATACAAAAGTAATGCCAACTGATGCTGAAAAAACAAGCGATATAGAATTAAGAGGGATTGATGCAGACACTTTAAATGAAATTACATTTGCTTACGGTGGAAATGAAGATGTTGAAGCACCACAAACTTTAATACTTTCAAAAGATGACCTAAAAGCTTTTGCTAAAGTTAAAACAGAAGATGGCAAATTTGTTTATAGCATAACGAAAAATGGATCTAGAGGAACAATTTCATATAAAGATGGAGGACTTGCAGTACCATTTGTTATTAACTCTGCTTGTAACTCTATTTCAAATGAAAAAACAACAGCAGGAAAATACACAATGATTTATGGTTCTTTAATGGACTTTGAATTGCCTGTATTTTCTGATTTAGAAGTTCAAGAAAGTACAGATTACCAATTCAAAAAAGGAATGATTTGCTATAGAGCAGATGCTATAATCGGTGGAACTGTATCTAAATATAATGGATTTGTAAGAGTAAAGAAAGCAACTGCAAGCGTGTAATATAAAACAAGGAGGATTATATGGAAGAGTTAATAAGACTATCAAAACAGAGTTCGGGTATTGCTGAATCAGCAACAATGAGAGACGATGAAATAAAATTATGGATAAAGGCTGCAATAAAAGACCTAAAAAGATTGAATATAGATGCAGGATCAAATCTAAATGACGCACTAATTCAATCAGCAATAGTTATGTATGTAAAAAGTAATTTTGGAATGATAAGTATTAAAGACAAAGAATTAGCTCGAGATACATACAATCTTCTTTGTAACAATTTAAGTTTAAGTTCAGATTACAAGGTGGTGGATGAAGAATGTACGATGTAAGTTGTATACTATTATCTACAACATTGAAAACAAATTCTATTGGAGTACAAAAAGAAGAAACAAGTAAAAATGAGATTCCAATTATAAGAATAGAGGATGTATACGCAGATGAATTTTATAAAGCTAATGAGAGAGGGCATAAACCCTCTCTAAGGCTTGTTATAAGTTCAATAAATTATAATGATGAACAAGAACTTATATATATGAAAAAAACATATACTATCATTCGTACGCAAGAAATAACAGCAGATGAACTTATATTAGTTTGCGAAAGGAGATTAAAAAATGTCTAAAACTATTAAGATTGATAATTTATCAAAAGAGATAATGAAATCTTTAGAAAACTATTCCGATGATATTTCAGAAGTAGTTGAAGAAGTATCTAATGATGTTGGCAAAGAAGCGGTTGGAGAGTTAAAAACAACATCTCCTAAAAAACGTGGAAGCTACGCAAAAGGATGGAGATTAAAAAAAGACAAACTAGGAAGAAATAGATATTCTGTGAAAATACACAATAAAACAGATTACCAATTAACTCATTTACTTGAATTTGGGCACGTTACTAGAAATGGTGGAAGAACAAAAGCTATTCCACATATAAGACCCGTAGAAGAAAAATACTCAAAAGAATATGAAAAGGAACTTAAACAGAAAATAGGAGGTATAAAATGACATTAGAAGAATTAAAAATAAGATGCGAAAATCAAGGCTTTCAATATGCTTATGGAGCATTTAAAGAATCAGTAGAACCTCCACATTTAGTTGCTATTTGTAGAGATACAAATAATTTTATGGCAGACAATAAAGTATATTCTAAAAATATACCAGTTCAATTAGATTATACATATGTAGATAAAGATATTGATATGCAAAACAAAATAGAAAATAAAATTCTAGGCGATATAGCTTGGAATAAATCAGAAGAGGCTTATTTATCAGATGAACAAATCTGGCAAGTAAGTTATTTTTTTGAAATAAATTAAAGAAAGAAGGAATTTTAAATGGCAGGAGAAACTAAAAACAAAGTTAAATTTGGATTAAGCAATGTACATATTGCAAAAATTACAGAAAAAGATGGACAAATAACATATGGAACACCTTTTGCAATGCCAGGAGCAAAAGGATTATCAGCAGATCCAGAAGGAGATACAACACCATTTTATGCAGATAATATAAAATATTATATAGCTACGTCAAATCAAGGTTATACAGGTGATTTAGAAATTGCTATAACACCTGAAGAGTTCTTAACACAAATTTTAGGACAAGTAAAAGATACTAATGGAGCATTATTTGAATCAGCTGATGATATTAATGCAAGATTTGCGTTAATGGGAGAAATTGAAGGTGATGCTAAAAAGAGAAGATTTATTTACTTTGATTGTACAGCTACAAGACCATCAGCAGAAGCTAATACAACTGAAGAAAGTAAAGAACCACAAACAGATACTATTTCAATTTCAATGTCTCCTCGTTCTACAGATAAAGCTATAAAAGCTGTAATAGAACCAAGTGAAGAAAATAAAGCAGTATATGATACATTCTTTGAGAAAGTATATGAAAAAGATGCTAAAGCAAGTGTTTAGGAGGTAATTTATGAAAACAATAACAATTTGCGGTAAAGACTATAATATTGATTGTAATGCACTAACTTATAAAAATTATCGTACTAAATTCAATACAGATATTTTTAGTGATATTAGAATATTACAATCATTTTTAACAAAACAAGTTTTATCAACAGAATACTTAAAGAAAGAAAATCCTGATATAGATGATGCAACTATAATGTCAAGCTTATCAACATTAATGTTAGATGATATGGGATTGTTTATTGAAGCTGCAACTAGAATGGCATATATAATGATTTTAGCTGTAGATAAGACAATACCTGAATATGATAAGTGGCTTGAAAGTATACCATCAATAAAAACAAATGATGAATGGATTGTTGAGGTAACGGAATTTGCCGTAGATTGCTTTTGTTGACAATGAATTATACGAAAAAATAAAAAAGATAAGTAATAACAATAAGAATATAAATGAAGAATATCCAGAAGAAGAATTTATAGCATCATGTTTAAGAATAGGATTAACAATTAAAGACTTAAAAGAAATTACTTATATAGAAGCAATGAAAATATTATATTCAATGGTAAATAAAAAAGAAGATAATACAGTAAGAAAAGCAACACAAGCTGATATTGATAGATTTTTAATGTAAGAGGCTATTTTTAGCCTCTTATTATTATATGAGGTGAAAAAATGGCAAATATAAAAGGTATTATAGTTGAGATAGGTGGAGATACATCAGGACTTCAAAAAGCATTAAGCAAAGTTAATTCTAGTACAGCTAGTTTAAGCAAGGAATTAAAAGGGGTTAACTCTTTACTTAAGCTAGACCCTAAGAATACGGAATTAGTATCACAAAAGCAACAAATATTAAAGGAAAGTATAGAGCAAACATCAAAGAAATTAGAAGAATTAAAAAAAGCTCAAGAGATGGCAGATGATACTATTGCAAATGGCGGAAAAATATCTCAAGAGAACTATAGAAACTTACAAAGAGAAATTATAAACACACAGAATAAATTGAATAATTTAAAAGTAGAAGCTTCTAAATGGACAACAGCAGGAAGAAGTATAGAAGAGTTTGGAAATAAGATAACTAATATTTCAAACAAAATCGACAAAATGGGAACTACACTAACTACAAGGTTGACGTTGCCAATTGTAGGAATAACTACAACAGCAATTGCTTCTATGGATGCAGTTGATGAAGGGTTAGACACTATTGCTACAAAAACAGGAGCTACTGGTTCAGCAGCAAAAGAATTGCAACAAATATACAAAGAGGTTGCAAGTGAAGTACCAGGAGATTTTGGAGATATTGGTGCAGCGATAGGAGAAATTAATACAAGATTAGATTTAACAGGAGATAAATTGAAAACAGCATCTATAGACTTTCTTAAATTCGCTAAAGTAAATGGAGTAGATGTAAATACTTCTGTTCAATTGGTTACTAGAGCTATGGGAGATGCGGGAATAGAAGCGGACAAGTATTCAGAATTACTAGATATGCTTACTGTAGCAGGACAAAAAAGTGGCATTTCTATAGAATCTTTAACTACAAATCTTGCTAAATATGGTGCTCCAATGAGAGCACTAGGTATAGATACTAAAAATGCAATCGCTATGTTTGCAGGATGGGAAAAAGCAGGTGTAAATACAGAAATTGCATTTTCTGGTATGAAGAAAGCCATATCAAATTGGGGAGCAGCAGGAAAGGATTCTACAAAGGAATTTAGCAAAACTTTAAATGAAATTGCTAAATGCCCAACAATTGCAAAAGCTACAACAAAAGCAATAGAAGTATTTGGTGCAAAAGCAGGACCAGATTTAGCGGATGCTATAAAAGGTGGTAGATTTGAGTTTGAAAAATACATTGAAGCTCTAGATAATGGTACTGGAACAATAGAAAATACATATGGTCAAATTGTAGACGAGGTAGACGATGCACAACTTGCAATGCAAAATGCAAAAATAGCAATGCATGACGCAGGAGAAGTTGCAGCAAAATCATTAGGACCAATTCTATTAGATTTGTCAAAACAATTTAAAGGATTAATGGAAAGATTTGATAAATTAAGCGATAAAGAAAAGAAGCAAATCTTAAATATGGGATTGATGGTAGCAAGTATAGGACCAGCTATAAAAATCACATCTACATTAGGAAAAACAGTGGGAACAGTAACAAAAGGAGTTGGAACATTTTTACAAGCAATAGCAGTTGCAAAAAATAATTCAATTGCTACAAGCGAATCAGTCAATAAGCTTGCAATTGTTGTAAAAGGATTAACAACTCCTATGGGACTAGCAACCGCTGCAATTACAACTTTGTGTGCAGCATATGCAGCATGGTATATAGCAGATACTGCTCAAAAGGCATCACTAGGAGGATTAAGAGATGAAGTGAAGAAACAAAAAGAATCATGGGAAAGTCTAGCTGAATCAAGACAGACTATATTATCTAGCACTATTCCAGAAATAGAAACATATGGAAAATTATCAGATGAATTAAAACAAATAACAGATGAGAATGGAAAGGTGAAACAAGGATATAAAGACAGAGCTCAAACCATACTTGGAATATTAAGCAAAGCACTTGGAACAGAATATACAATGACAGGAGATGTGATAGATAAATACCAAGATTTACAAAATGAAATTGATAAAACTATAGCAGTAAAAAAAGCAGAAGCGGTATTGAATGCATATCAGCAAGAATATGTAACAGCAATGACGGAATCATCAAAAGCTACAGAAACGTTAGTAGGATTAAAGCAAAAATTAGCCGAGGCAGCAGAGAAGATGGCATCTGGAAATGCAAAAGAAAGAAAAGAAGCAGAAATACAATATAGTAGTATTGCAAAACAGATTGGAGAGCAAACAGAAATAATAAGCAAATATGGCAAGACAATTAATGATGTTAACAATTTACAAAAAGTAAGTGCAGAAGGTTCAGCAGAAGCTATTGATAAAGCGATAACTCAAATAGGAGTTTCTTACGAAACGTTAAAACAAAAATCAGAACAAAGCATAGAACAACAAATAATAAATCAAGGTGAATACATAAAACTATTAAAAGAAAGTTGGCAAGATGCGGTCGATAGTAATGACGTATATCAATCAGAAATCTTGAATAAACAACTATCTACACAACAACAGGAACTAGCAAGCTTAGCGGATACTTTAGCAAAGCAAACGTCATCAGTTACTGATCTATCTCAAGACCAAATCAATGCTTGGAAAATTCTTGCAGAACAAAGTTATTCTGAATATAGTACTGCATTATCAAAAGTTGGACCAACAACAGCACAAAAAATACAAGAAGTAACTGGAATAATTTCCGCAGACACAAATCTTACAGAAGCAGCGGGAAGCAAAGGAAGTCAAGCAACAATACTTTTTGGAAACAATTTAAAATTAGCAAATGAAGCAGAAAATGAAATATCAAATTCTGCGAGTGCTTTAGAAAAAGACACTACAGTACAAGATGAAGCTGGAAATTTAGCAGATAGAGCACAATCAGAGATAGAGAAGAATGATAGTAAGACTTGGGGAGAAGATATGGTAGAGGGCTTAGGAAATGGGATTAAGCAAAAGAGTGAAGGAAGTTGGTTTACAGGAATATTGTCAGGATTAGCTGGTACAATAGCATCGTTTATTCACTTTTCTAGACCAGATAGAGGACCTTTACGTGAATATGAAAAATGGATGCCAGATATGATTCAAGGATTAGCGAAAACTTTAGACAGTTCATCTCCTAAGTTATTAAATTCTGCAAGTAATTTATCAAAAAAATTAGAAGCAGAATTAAATAATATGAATATGCCAAAAGTTCAAGATTTTGGAAAATTACAAGGAAGTTTAAGTAGAGAAATAAATAGTAATACAAAAAATATAAATAATGATAATAGAAAAATAACATTTAATATTCAAGGAAGCAATGCAAAAGAAATAGTAGATGAAATTAATAAAATTTTTGGAAGACAATATACTTAAAAAATATTTAATTGTCGACAAATTTCGACAATAAACAACAAAAATATATGATAAACTTTTTTATAATTATAAAAAGGGGGTATAGATATGATATGTAGAAAATGCAAAAAAGAATGCTTAGAAAGTGAGTTGAAAGATGGTATATGTCAAGATTGTGCAGCTAAAGACAAGAATCATATAATTGTTCAAACTGCTATCTCTGTAGTTATTTCAGTAGTTTTGAGTTTAGCTATTGTAGGTTGGGCAAATAGTGAGGTTAGTCTTTCTGATTTTAAAATTGAATCTTTTGATATGGAGACTGAGAAGACAACATATACTTACTCTGACGATTCATTAACATATAGTGGAAAAGGAATAATTTCTTGTAAAAACAAAGATAACGATTATCTTGTGTTAATTGAAGAAAAAAATAATATCAATAATGAAACGGATTATAATTATGTTGTCGTCCATAATGGAAAAGGTGAATTTAGCACATATGATTCTAGTTATTTAGGGGCAAAAGAAAAACCTTCTTATGAATTTAACATTATAGGATATAGGTCTTTTAAAAAATAGTTAAAAAATACAAAAATAAGACTCTAACGAAGTGAATGCTATTTGTTAGAGTATTTATTTATATCAAGGAGGGAGATAGGTGGTAAGAGGTTTTAGATTACTTAATGAAAAAGGACAAAGTTATTCTTTGATGGATATACAAAATAATTGTTTACTAACAGACCCTAATCGGATTAGGATATTCGTATTCAACTGAATATGAACAATTAGGAAATATGTTTGTAGAAAATTTAAGAAAATTTGAACAAGGACAAATAACAGGTACAGTGAACTTTTTAAAATATGATAGATTCAAAGAATTAGTTGATTTTATAGAAAGAGCAGAAAGTTTAAAACTTGCTTATAAAGTTCCATTCAAGAATGGAGAAAGAGAATATTTAAAAAATATAAACATTCAAAGCTTAACTAAATCTCAAATTCAAACAAACGGAGTAATGAGCGAAACAATTACATTTGATTGTTTAAGTTTATGGTATGAAGAAAATACTATAATTTATGATATGCAACAACAAGAAGATGCAATAATATGGGATTTTGCTTGGGATAGTAAATTTACAAGTTATGATACAAGAAGTTTAGAATATATAAATCGAGGACACGTAGAAGCTCCTGTGTTAATTACTTTAGATGGTCCTGTAATAAATCCAGAAATTCAATTATATGTAGAAGGGGAACTTTATCAAAAAGTTCCTCTTTCTGTTGAAATTGGAGAATATGAAAAATTATTATATGGAACTAAGGAAAATGATTTTTATATTAACAAACAAAAAACAGACGGAACTTTAGAAAGTCTGTTTAACTTAGATGTAATTAATTTTGAAAATGACAACGTTGTAAGATTACCTAAAAATAAGAGTTGTGAGTTAAGACTAAAAGCAGAAAATGAAATATTAAATGCACAAGTTACTATATTAGCTTATTACAAAGCTGTTTAGGAGGTGCAATTAATGAGTAGTGAAATGACAATTAACTTTAACAATGAAAATTATATAGCAAAGTACAATGAACAAACAGGGTATTATGAAGTAGATTTAACAGCTCCTTTAGCAGGTGGAATTTATAATGCTAATATAAAATTCACTGATTTATTAGGTCAAACTTATGAAGAAACAGAAGTAATACAAGTACTTGCTAAAGAGAAAATAAAAATAGAAACAAATAAAGTTTTTATGTGGATATTTGATCATAAGGACTTTAGTGTAAAAGACATTGTTGAAATATCAGATTATGAAATAAACATAGATGAAGAAACAAATGCAAATACAATAATGAAAATATTAAAGAAAACTACAGCGAAAGCAAAAGATATAATAGCAGTAAAGAAAAATAACGAAGTAGTTTATTGGGGCATTGTAGATAATATTCAAAATGAAGATGGCAAAAAGTTGTATGAATATACGATTAAATATATAACAAATATATTTAATCAAAACATAAAATTGGAAGATGAGAATTTAATAAGAACAACAGGAGTAGAAGATTTTATAGCAAATGCAATAACTAAAAACTTTATAGAGAATGAAGATACATTTATAAACAAAACGTATTTACAAGTAAAAGTAAAATCACACACACCAAAACAAACAAGCGTAACAAATGTGCAAGATGGAATATATAATTTACATACTTGGATGACAAATTGTACACAAAATTATGATGTAGTATATGATTTTGATATTGTAGATAAAAAATTAGTTGTGACGATAGAAGTCAAAGCAATAGAAAAAGAATTAATTGATGTAAATGCACATGCAATATCTAATTATTCAGAAGTATTTGAAACAGATGTAGTAAGCAAGGTAGTAGTTTTAACAAGTACAGATACATATACTTTATACTTGTTAAATGATAGAACTACAACTACAGATATGACAAATGAAAACAGAGCAGAAGGAAGAACAGAAACAGTATATACAGAAAAGTATGAGGATGCTCCGCAAAAAGCATTAGATACAATGAAGTCTAACAGTTACAATCATAACATTACATTCAATCTTTATAATAGACTACTAAAAATAGGTACACCCATTGCGATTAAAACAAGAGAATCTTTGATATTTGATACTTATATTTCAGCATTAAAAATAACTAGAAAAAAATTTTATGAATATACGTGTGGAAATATAAGAATTAAGTTTATAGATAAATTATTAAAGGAAAGGAACAAGTAAATATGTTAAAAGGACATGTATTCAAGAAGCAAAGATTCGGAAATGAAATCTTTGCTCTTTTTATTGATACTTTTTTAAATAAAAAATGTGGGATAGCAGAAAATTACAAAGAAAAAATGCAAGTTACTGCATCAGGAAGCACATTAACGGTTTCAAGTGGATGTGTATGTGTAAGAGGGAGATTTGTCGAAGAAGATACATCAACATCAATTGCAGTAGGTACAGATACAGCATATTGCAGATTAGTTGTAGAAATAGACTTATCAAAAGAAAATACTGATGAGGAGTTATTACAAGTTAATTATAAAGTACTAAAAGGTACAAGTGCTTATCCTAATTTAACTCAAACAGATATAGTAGCTAATAATAATGGAGTTTATCAATATGAATTAGCTCAATTTAAAACAACAACCGCAGGAATTACAGACTTAGTAGACAAGCGTACATATTTAGATTTTCAAGGAATATACGCAGAAATTCAAACACAATATAGGGAAGTTTTAGCAGAATTAGAAACCGAGCTAGCAGGAGTAAAAGATGGAAGTGCTTATATGTTAAAAAGTTCAATTTTAAGTGGTACAGAAGAGCCAACAGATGATTTAGGAAACGATGGAGATTTATATCTTCAATACTTAGAATAGAAGGAGTGTTAAAACATGGGAAATATGTCTGGAAGTTATGGAAGTCATTATACTTTATGGCAATCTATAACTCAAAACTGGCAAAACGTAGAAGGCAATTATACAAATGTAACTGTAAGAATGTATTTAACATTCGATGGCTCTAGTTATTATGCTTATACTAATAATACTACATATGGAAATATGGGAGATTTAGGAAGTTACAGCATAAGTTCTCTAAACTATAGTTCAGGAGCGTATAAAGATATTTTATTAGCTGAATGGACTGGAAATATTTATCATGACGCAAATGGAAGCAAATATTTTAGTGTTAGTGGATATTGGGATACAAATACTTCTAGAATTGGAAGTGGAAGTTGCAGTGCAGGAGTATGGTTAAATCAAATTCCACGAGGCGCTAACTTTACTAGTTTTTATATAAACAATAGTACATTAGATACTGTAGATATCTCATATAGTTTAGATAAAGATGTTTCAACTATGCAGGTTAGTGCGAATGGAGGAGCTTGGCAAGATGTAAGTACTGTTAGTGGTTCTTGGTATAGGAATGCGACAATACGTATTAGTAATTTAAAATGCAATACATCTTATAACTTCAGATTGAAAGCAAATGTTAATGGTGTGGATACAATAACTGGTTATGCATATGCAACAACAAAAGATATTGCTAAAATAACAAACGTTGCAAATACCGATTTTGGACAAGATATTGATATCGGTTTCTCTAATCTTGCAAATGGAACAGCTAAATTAACTGTAAAAATCGGAGAGACAGAAATATGTTCAAGAGAAGATTTAACTTCTACTTATACTTTATCTTTTACAAAAGAAGAACTTTCTAAAATGATTAAGCTATTAAAAGATGAAACTACAGAAATTACATACGTAGTAACCACAAATAGTATTTATAATGCTACTGCAAAATCTATAATAACATTAAAAGCAAACATATATGTAAAAAAAGAAGGAACATGGATTAAAGCAAAGTTGTATAAAAAAGATAGTAGTTGGAAACTAACAAAGTTATTCTTTAAAGTAGCTGGAACGTGGAGGAATACAAAATAATGTCTAAAATAAAAGAAATAATAGTAGAGCCTGCATTAATTTATGTACGGTTCTAATTTAAAAATAAAGATAAAAGTAGAGGATGATTATTCGTTTAAAAAGTCACTAATTACTGAAAGTGGATTGACAATAGTGACTGAGAATAAAAATACTATCAGAACGGAATGGGGGGAATAGAATGGAGATTAAAGTTAGTGAAATGACAGAGGCAGAGAGTGTTAATGATGAAGATTTAATAATGATAGTACAAAATGGAGCAAATAAAAAAGCGACTGCAAAAAATGTTAGAAAAGGTGGAGAAACAGTAAGTTCTTCATTAATAGTTGAAGTAGAAATATCAGCTAATGCAGACTATGCAATACCGATAATTTATATTGTTGGTAACAATTCTTTATCAATCTTTTTTGAAGGATGTAAGCTTATAAATAATGAAAACTATATTGAAGTCGGAGAGGAAGGAACAAAGAGTACTACAATTCAATTCCTAGATTGGGATGTACCAATAGGAAGTAAATTAGAATTTTTATATAAGTAAAGGAGTGAAAATATGAGTAAGCCAAACAATTTAAAAATATATTCAACAGAAGAAGTAAAAACAGGAGAATACTGGATAGATGGAAAACCTGTATATAGAAAAATAATAAAAGGTTCTTTAAATAGAACCGGTTCATCAGTTGTAGCATCTTTATCAACTTTAAATTATGAAACTATAATTAAGCTAGATGTTGTAGCTCAAAACACAGACCCTATTTCATCTCAATTTTATAGCGATACAGCAAGTAATATTAGATGCTATATAATACCATCATCAAAAAACTTAAAAATTGATGTTGGATCAAGATATCCTACAGTTCCACTTGATTATGTAATAATTTTAGAATATACAAAAACAACAGATTAAATGAAGATGAAAGGAGAAATAAACATGAAAAAATTAATAAAAGCCTTGAGGCTGTATATATACACTTATAGTTTAGTAAAGAAAAGAGGTGAGCTTATATGAGCACACCTAGAAATATAACTTTAATCAAAACAGGAGAAGAGTTTGAAACAAACGAATTTATAGAGGGAAAAAGAATATATGGGAAAAGAATAAATTGTGGACAATTACCAAACCCAGGGGAAGGTAGTAGGACATCAACAGGACTTACTAACGTAACATATATAGGATTAGAAGGAGGATTCAATCCTGATGACAGTCAATTTGTTCCTTGTAATATATATTTTAATAGTAACTTAAGCATTGGAGCGTTTATACAAGATAATACGATAAGAATTAATAATAATGACTCTGGAAACAGAACAGGAATTGTATATGTTACAGTTTATTACACTAAAAATTAGAAATAAAAAGGAGAATGATAACATGAACAAAATTAGCAAAACCGTTGTGGTTCTAAGAGAGGGGAAGAGAGAGAGAGCTACTCTTTAATAAATAAAAAAATGGGAGGTGAAGACAATGTCTAAACCTCTTATTTTAGAGTTAAAAGAAAAAAATATAATTACAGCAACTTCAAATAGGCAAACAATAAATATATCAACATCTTGGGGAAAGCAAGCTTTATCGTTAGATGATACGGAAATTGTAGGAAACAAGTTGACAGTGATAAATAATACAATCGTTATAGGAAAGGGAGTTACTAAAATAAAATGTTCAGCTACTTGTAGAGGAATAAGCGAGACACTTCAAGGAGATAAAACTTTTTATATTGAAAAAAACTCGCAAGCAATAAAAGATTATTATTTAGCTCGGAGCAAGTAATATAAGTTTTATAGGAGCAAGTATTACTCCATTTGTAACTGAAGTGACCGAAGGTGATAAAATATCAATGGCAATATCAAGTAATTATAGTGGAAACTTAGAATATTTAGGTGCATATTTAACGGTTGAAGCAGTTGAATAAGCTGTGATCAATATGAAGGGAAAAGATATGATATGAAGGATAAGAAAATAAAAGTAGCAGATAATAGCATGGTATATTTTAATGACGAAGAAGATTTCGAAAAAGCAGGTTATAAGACTTTAGAAATAGAGGAAGAACCTGCTTTTAATATGGAAACACAGTACTTAGAACCTTACTATCAAGAACAAAAAGAAAAGATAATACAGAAGTGGAAAGTTAAAGAGATAGAGGAGGTGGGATAGTGGATAGCACAATAATAGTAGCAATAATAACAGTACTACGGAGTTATTATTAATACATTAATATCAAATCAAACTAATAAAAAAATTGAGACATTAGAAAGTATAAAGGCAGAATTTAAAAAAGAGTTAGAAGCAGTAAAAAAAGAAATGAAGGAAAATCAAAAAGAACATGACAAAACATATTTGACAGATTTTCTATCTGACATAGAAAACAAACAACCAAAGTCAGATATTCAAATTAAAAGAGCTTATGAAATATATGAAGAATATACAAACCTTAAAGGAAATTCATATGTACATAGTAAATGGGAAGAATTAGAAAAGAAAGGGGCATTGAAATGAAAAAACAAGATAGAAATATAACCATAGCAGTTATAGTGGCTATGGTTATGATATTTTTTAGTGCAATATTTTTTATAGATGATAAGGAGCTAAAAAAAGATGTAGTAGAGAAAGTTACAGACACTGTAACAGATATAGCAACAAGAGAAATGAGTAAAGAAGAAATAGAATCTTTACCATCTACAGAAATAATAGAACAAACAGAAGAACAAGAGAATGCTGTATCAAATGAGCAAGAAGGAGAAGAAACAGAAGGATTTCAACTTCAAGGAGACATAGCTTATGAAGGAGCAAAAGCAGAAACTTGGAACGTAGAATTAGGAGACTATGTTGGATTAACATATTATTCACAATTAGATAGCAGATGGGCAAGCAAGATGTATTCTAGTGTAGGCAATCCAAACCAAACAATAGGTTCTAGTGCTTGTGGTCCTACATGTGCTTCAATGGTAGTAACAGCTACAGAAGGAGCAATAACACCTGATACTATGTGTGATTTGTTTGTACAACATGGATATAGAAGTGCAAATAATGGTACATATTTTAGTGCTTTTAGAGCTGTAGCAGACGAATTTGATATTGGATATGAAGAAACATATTATTTAGACAAAGCTGTAGAGTTATTAAGAAATAATCATTATGTAATAGTATCATGTGGAAACGGATTGTTTACAACGGGTGGACACTTTATCGTTCTAGTTGGAATAGAAGGAGATACATTAAAGATATATGATCCATATTTATATAGTGGCAAATTCTCAACAAGTACAAGAAGAGGCAAAGTAACTGTAGATGGAAATACAGTATATTGTAGTATAGACAATTTTAGAAACTATGCTAATTATAGTAAATTCTTTGCATTTGCTCATGATGGAAATGTACAAGTAAACAACACACGTCCAGTTACAACACAAGCATATACTAGATATGTAAATGCTAAAATAGGATTAAATATAAGAAATAAGCCTAATGGATATATTGTAGGTGGATTATCTAATGGTACAGCAGTAACAGTATATGAAACAGATGGCAATTGGAGTAGAATAGGAACAAATAAATGGGTTTCTAGTAATTATCTAACAAGTTATATGGCTGTAGCTTCAAATTCGGTTAAAACAACTTCTGGTGTAAAATACACTACAGGAAAATACAAAGTAAATGCTAGTATATTAAATGTTCGTACAGGTCCTGGTACAAAATACAAAATAAAAGGATATAAACAATTAACAGCAAATGCAAGATACCAAAATAAGAAATTAGGAAACCAATATACTAATGGATTAAAACGTGGAGTAGTAACAACAGTTACTAAAGTTCAAAATGGATTTGGATTAATTCCAAGTGGGTGGATTTCATTAAATTATTGTACTAAATTATAATATTAGAGCTAGATTAGATTAATTTCTAGTCTAGCTCTTTTTTCTTTAAATTGAAAAGAGACTAGTTTGTACTAGCCCCTTTTATCTCCTTTTTCAAGGATAATAAATGCGTTTTCTTTAATATATATTATATGACATTTTTAAAAATTAGTCAATACCTAATCTTTCTTTTAATGCTTCTTGTAAAACTTGTGAAAAATTAATATTATTTTTTTCAGATAAATAATTTAACCATGCAGGTATTGTTAATGTTTTTTTAATAGATTTATTATTAAATTTTTTTCGGTACTCATCCATATTAATGCTTACAAATGAAACAAATTGATTTTTTTGTAAAATAATTTTAGAGATGTCTAAGGTTGGTTTTGGAAAATTTGTTAAATTGTCTAAATATAAGCCCATAGCATCCTGAGCCATTAAATAAGCATTTTGTATACTGTCTCCAAAAGTTGAACAACCTTTTAAATCTATAAAATCAACATTATAATATTTACCGTCAAAAGTAAATATTGCGGGAAAGACAGTTAGTTCATTTTTCATTTTTATACCTCCAAATTATATAAGATAGAAAGGAAAAAACGCATAGCAAACAAACATAGTAAAATATAAAATTTAAGCATCCTCCTCAACATGCTGAAAAATTATATTGAAGTTTTTAGGAAGGGCTAATTATTTTAGCCCTGTCCTTTTTAGTATTGCTTCAGCTGTTCCGATTGGAATATCCTTGTTATGTACAGGAACAATCTCAGTTTGATTTCCGTTTTCTCATTTTTAAATGAGAACCGTTTTGAGATATTTCTTGCCAACCATTTTGCTTTAGCAATTTGATTAGCTGTTTACTACGCATTTATTATCCTCCTTTCTATAAACATTATACTACGTATTGATACGTGTGTCAATATTTTTTCAAAAAAATATAAAAATTTTAAAAAAACTTGAAAAACGCTTAAAAATCAAGGAATATAACTTATTGGCTTGAAAAATAAAAACGGCTTAAAATCGATTGTGGAGGGTCGATTTTAGGACTAAAATTGAATATTTTTACATCATTAAAATATTTTTATTTTCGACAAATTCCAACACAACAATTTAACATAAAATGTTATAATATCATAAAGGAGATGATATTATGGAAAAAGCATGTAAAGAATCTCTACAAATGATAAAAATATTAAATATAAAAAACGAGAAAGAGTATAACAAGTTGCTAAAATTCTATTTAATATTATCATCAGAAAGTTTAAAAGGAAGATTAAGAACAAGAAGATTCAAAAAAATAATAAAACTAGCGAAAGAAGTCTAAAGGGCTTCTTTTTTTGCATACTTTCTAGATATTAGTACATACTAAAGTTGGTGGTAATATGAAAAGCTATTATTTTCATATAAGAAAATGGCACTTTTCCACCATAGTGGACAAAATGTAAATTTAATAAAGTTGCCCAAATGCAACAAAATACATGATATACATGAAAATGAGCATACTAAAGATGGGTGATTTTATGAAGGTAAAGATATTATTAAGAGAAGTCCGACTTAAAAAGAATATTACACTAGAAACATTAGCCAGATTATCTGGAATAAGTAAAGGACATTTAAGTAAAATAGAAAGACAAGAAAGAGAACCTAAGATATCTACGCTAATACAAATAGCGATAGCTTTAAATGTAGATGTCAAAGAATTATATAAAGTTATATTATGACACAATAAAACGTGTCATTTTTTGTTTTCATAAAAGAAAATGCCTCTTTCATAAAATGTTGCCCAAATGCAACAAGATTAAATATATCTTTCGGTTATGAACGTTCTAAATAAATGTAGGAGGATATGTAATGAAAGATGTAGTAGAAAATGAAGTTATGAAAGAATTGATTATTACTAAAGAAGATTTTAAGAAATATTTTGATGAAAGCAAAATAATAACTAAGGAAAAATATGAAAATTATATAAATTTTAAAAGGAAAAATTAATACTTGACATTAATTTAAAATATGTATATAATATGAAAAAAATTAACACTTTTTTAACACTTTAGTTTCAGATAACTATAAGTAACTAAAAAGAACTTGTATTAAAAAGTGTTAATAAATCAATGGTTTAGAAGATTCACAAGAAGCAAACAATATCTATTTTTTAATCATGGGTTCGATTCCCGTAGGGGTCACCAAAAAATTATAATAATTAAAAGGGAGTAGCTTTTTATTGCTAATCAACAGTCGCGATACGAAAGTATCTGGTTAGTAAGCTATAAATAGTAAGCGAGACTTTTAAGAGGAAATATTAATTTCCTTTTAAAAGTTTTTTTGCATTATAGTACACTAAGTTATAAGTTTAATTAATAATTTTCATTAATATGTAAAAAATAATAAAACAAGGAGTGGTAAAGAAGTGAAAAAAAACAATTGGTTCAACAAAAAAATTGAAGAAGTTGAAAAAGACTTAAACACAAATCTAGAAAAAGGGTTAACAACAGAAGAAGTTAAAAAAAGGCAAGAACAATATGGATATAATCAATTAAAAGCAAAGAAAAAAAAGCCAATGATACAAAGATTTTTAGATCAATTTAAAGATTTTTCAATTATTGTTCTAATTATTGCAGCAATTGTATCAGGAGCAGTAGGAGTTGCAGAAGGGGAAGGAATAACAGATACAATTATTATTTTAATAGTTGTTATTGTAAATGCAATTATAGGAGTAACACAAGAATCAAAAGCAGAAAAATCACTAGAAGCATTACAAAAATTGACAGATCATGCTTCAAAAGTAATTAGAAATGGAGAAATAATAGTAGTACCAGCAAAAGAATTGGTACCAGGAGACATTATAGTATTAGATACAGGAGACTATGTACCAGCAGATGTAAGAATTATAGAAGCTGTTAATTTAAAATCACAAGAAGCATCACTTACTGGAGAATCTGTTCCAGTTGAAAAAAATATTGAAATAATTGAAGATGCAGAAGTTGCCTTGGGTGATAGGTTAAATATGCTATTTTCATCAAGTTTAATAACTTATGGTAGAGGAAAAGGTATAGTAGTAGAAACAGGAATGACGACAGAAGTAGGAAAAATAGCAGGAATGTTAGATTTAGCGGAAGAACAAACAACACCTCTTCAAGAAAAATTAAACAAACTAGGAAAGACACTAGGAATAGTAGCATTAGCGATTTGTGTATTTATATTTATAATAGGATTAATACAAGGAAAAGAACCAATTCATATGTTTATGACAGCAGTAAGCCTAGCAGTAGCGGCTATTCCAGAAGGATTAGTAGCAGTATCTACAATAGTACTTGCAATTGGAGTTCAAAAAATGGTTAAGAAAAATGCTATTGTAAAAAGGCTTCCAGCGGTTGAAACTTTAGGAAGTGCAACTGTTATATGTTCAGATAAAACAGGAACTTTAACACAAAATAAAATGACAGTTGAGAAAATTTTTATTAATAGCCAAACAAAAGATTTAGAAGAGTTTAAGAAAGATACAACAAATGAAGATATAAAAAAACTAGTATATGCTAATATGCTATGTAATGATACAAAGATTTCAAATGACGGAACATTAACAGGGGATCCAACAGAAACAGCACTAGTTGATATGGCTTTTAAATTAGATTTTGATCCATCAATTTATGATAGGATGCCACGTATAGAAGAAGTTCCATTTGACTCAGATAGAAAACTTATGACAACAGTAAATGAAGTAAATGGAAAATGTATTGTATATACTAAAGGTGGAGTAGATGAGTTGCTAAAAAGATGTAAAACTTATTTAGAAAACGGAGAAATAAAACAAAACTTAGACAATTATTCAGAAGTAATAAGGAAAAATAATGAGAAAATGGCTAAAGAGGCATTAAGAGTATTAGCATGTGCATACAAAGAAATAGATCATAAACCAACCAAAACTGAATTGGAGAATATAGAAGAAGATTTAACATTTATAGGAATGGTTGGGATGATAGATCCACCTAGAGAAGAAGCAAAAAAAGCAGTAGAAAAATGTAAAACAGCAGGAATAAAAACAGTTATGATTACAGGAGACCACAAAATTACTGCAACAGCAATTGCTAAAAAATTAGGAATTTTAGAAGACGAAGATGAAGCTTTAACAGGATTAGAACTAGAAAAAATGTCAGATGAAGATTTACAAAAAAATGTTAGACATTATTCTGTATATGCAAGAGTATCACCAGAACATAAAGTTAGAATAGTAAAAGCATGGCAAAAAAATGGCGAAATAGTTGCAATGACAGGAGATGGAGTAAACGATAGTCCAGCATTAAAAACAGCAGATATAGGATGTGCAATGGGAGTTGTTGGAACAGACGTTGCAAAAGAAGCTGCAGAAGTTATCTTAACAGACGATAATTTTGCAACAATCGTGTCAGCAGTAGAAGAAGGAAGAAGAATTTATGATAATATATTAAAAGTAATACAATTTTTACTCTCAAGTAATGTAGGAGAAATAATAGTTTTATTACTAGCAACATTGTGTACACCATTATTTGCGAAATGGTTTGGAATAACAGATATTTCAAATTTAGAAATATTATTACCAATTCATATTTTATGGATAAATTTAGTAACAGATTCTTTACCAGCATTAGCATTAGCATTTGATCCAGCAAATTCAGATATAATGAAAAGAAAACCAGCAAAGCCAAACCAAGGAGTATTTACCAAAGGAATGACATGGAGAGTTATTTACCAAGGTGCAATGATAGGAATATTAACATTAGTAGCTTTTATGGTAGGCTTATCTACAACAACTCCAATAGAAGGACTTTCATTAGATGAAACAAAAATAGAAGTAGGTCAAACAATGGCTTTTGTAACACTTGCTATGTCTGAATTAGTGCATGTATTCAATATTAGGGATAACAAAAAATCAATCTTTAAAGCAAAAGTATTTAATAATAGCAAATTAATATGGGCTATAATAGCATCTGCAGCCCTAATGCTTGTAATATTAGCAATACCAGTTTTAAGAGAAATTTTTAGTGTTCCAGTATTACCGACTCAAAATATAGTGGAATTAATTTTATTAATATTAGCACCATTAGCAATAGTTGAGATATTTAAATTATTAAAAATTAATACAATAAAAGATGAATAAATAAAAAAATGGTTGAATTTAAACTATTTTTCCTGAAGTTAGGAATTAGTTAAGTTCAACCTTTTATACATATTTGTATTGATATTTATAAGCTTTTATGATAATATATTTTAAGAAAAAAAGAGAGATAAAAAAATTTCTATTATAAAAAATCATTTTATACAGGAGGAAATAAAAATGAATAAAAAATTCTATATAACAACACCAATTTATTACCCAAGTGGAAGATTCCATATAGGAACAGCATATACAACAGTTTTAGCTGATAGCATAAAAAGGTTTCATAAGCTAAAAGGAGAAGATACCTATATGCTAACTGGAACAGATGAACATGGACAAAAAATAGAAGAAAAAGCTAAAGAGTTAGGAAAAACGCCAAAAGAATATGTCGATGAAATGGCAGCTATGGCCAAAGAATTATGGAAAAAAATGGATATAGACTATAACCATTTTATAAGGACAACAGATTCAGAACATGAAAAGACAGTTCAAAAGATATTTGATCATTTCATGGAACAAGGAGACATATACAAAGGTGAATATGAAGGTTGGTATTGCGTACCATGCGAAACATATTTTACAGAAACACAATTAGTAAATGGAAAATGCCCTGACTGTGGTAGAGAAGTAAAATTAATGAAAGAAGAATCATATTTTTTCAATATGAAAAAGTATGCAGATAGACTTTTAAAATATTACGAAGATCATCCTGATTTTGTAAAACCAGCATTTCGTAAAAATGAAATGATAAATAACTTTATAAAACCAGGATTAGAAGATTTATGCGTAACAAGAACTTCTTTTGATTGGGGAATAAAAGTTTTAAAAGACCCAAAACATGTTATTTATGTATGGGTAGATGCATTAACAAATTATTTAACAGCTTTAGGATATTTATCTGAAGATGATAAACTATTTAAAAAATATTGGCCAGCTGATTTACAAGTAGTTGGAAAAGATATTGCTAGATTTCATTTAATTTATTGGCCTATATTTTTAATGGCATTAGATTTACCACTTCCAAAAACCATCCTAGTACATAACTGGATAATGATGAAAGATGGAAAAATGTCAAAATCAAAAGGAAATGTAATTTATCCAGAAACTTTAATTGAAAGATATGGTTTAGATGCTACAAAATATTTCTTGCTAAGAGAAATACCAGTATCACAAGATGGAGTATTTACACCAGAGGAGTTTGTAGAAAGATATAATTTTGATTTATGCAATGATTTAAGTAATTTACTAAATAGAACGGTATCAATGGTAAACAAGTACTTTGAAGGAAAAGTACCTAAGTATAATGGTAAACCAAATGAAGTAGATGAAGAATTTGAAAAATTTACTATAGAGCAAATTGAAAAATTTGAAGAAAAAATGCAAGAATATGAAATAGCAAATGCGTTACAAGAAATTTGGTCATTAATTTCAAGAACAAATAAATATATTGACGAAACAATGCCATGGTCATTAGCAAAAGAAGAAGAAAATAAAGATAAATTAGAATCATGTATGTATCATTTAATTGAGAATTTAAGAAAAATAGCAATTTTAATCAAACCTTTTATGAATGATACAGCAGAAAATATTTTTAGACAGATTGGAATAAAAGATCAAGATTTAAAAACATGGGAATTATTAAAAAAATATGATAAGCTTAATAATGTTCAAGTAATAAAAAAAGGTGAGCCTATATTTATGAGATTAAATATTGAAGAAGAAATAGAATATATAAAAAACACAATGAAAGTTTAAATAAAAAACTCCAATTAATTTTATTGGAGTTTTTTAAAAATTTACTACAAAAAATATAAAAAATAGTATATAATATAAAAAGAAAAAAAGAAGTTGAAAAATGTAAAATAAGAGGAAGTAAAAAATGGTTAATGATGATAACGATTATAAATTAGATGTATACAAAATAGATACAAGGACTAAACTAGATAAAAAAAGAATATTTATTATGGTAATATTAATTTTATTGTTGTTCTGTATATTATTAACAATTAACCATATTAAAAATTTAATGGAAGAATATAAAGTATATAAACAATACGAAGCACAGTTGAATTCAATAAAACATCAAGAAGAAGAAAAACAAGCTAAAATAAAAGAAGAGACAGAAAAAAAGAAAAAGGAAAGAAATCCACAGCTAACTGATATTCGGGAAACAAAATATGGATACTATTTATAAATCCGATACTAAAAGGGTATTTCTAACATTTGATGATGGACCATCTCCTGTTACTTCAAAAATACTAGACATATTAAAGCAAGAAAATGTAAAAGCAACCTTTTTTATATTAGGGTCAAACGTTGATTCAAGGAAAGACGTTGTAAAAAGAATGTATGAAGAAGGACATTACTTAGCAAATCATGGATATTCTCATACATACTCTAAAATATATTCATCTCCACAATCAGTATTAGATGAATATAATGAATGTAATGATAAAGTAAAAAATGCTATAGAAGTACCTGACTACAATTCACATTTATTTAGATTTCCAGGAGGATTAGCTGGAGGAAAATATGCAGAGATAAAAAAAGAAGCGAAAGAAATATTATTACAAAATAATATTGTAAATGTTGATTGGAATGCGTTAACAGGAGATGCTGAGACTAATAATCTTTCAGTAGAGTTTGAAATGACAAGATTAACAGAAACAATGGGAAGTAAAAATAGTTTAGTTATATTAATGCATGATGCAGCGGCTAAAAGTGTAACAGCAGATGCGTTACCACAGATCATTGCTAAACTAAAAGAAGAAGGATATGAATTTAAAAATTTCTATGATATTATAAAATAAATAATTAATAGAGGGGAGAAATAAACATTGCCTAAAAAAGCTGGAGATAAAAATAATAGTATAAAAGAAAAATTGGAATATATAGGATTAGATTTAGAAAATATTCCAGAAGAATTAAAAGAGTATAAACCTTTGGAATTTAGAATTCCAAAATTTTATGAAGAGAAACAATATAAACAATATAGGTACATACCAGTTAAAGATATTCAAATATTGTTATCGCCAACAAATAGATTAGACGAAATTAGCGAAAAGTATAAACAAGCAAAGCCTTTGGCACAATATTTAGATGGAGAAAATGAAGAAAACATTTTAAAATATACTACTTTTTTAAGTATGTTAAAACAATTTAAAATAGATGAAGTAGAAGAAATAGAAAAAGAACAAACTAGTTTGAGTAAAAAAATACCATTTAAAGTAAAATATGAAAATAATTATTTATGGCAAATTTATTATTCAGAAAATACAAATCAATATTTTATGTTAGTACCTACAGAAGATTCTGATTATTCAACATTTTTCTTTTTAATAAAGAAAAAATTAGAAAAAAAGAAAAATGAAAAGATATTTGTACCAATTCGTAATGTTGAATATAGCAATAAATATTTAAAAAAATCAGAATTTGAAGATATTGAAAACTACCTATGGCTTTTTACAAAAGATTGGCCATTAATTTATGAGGTATATGATAAAAGAAATAAGTTAAGTATACATATAGTTGGAGAAACTGAAGTATATCATAAAATAAAAAGTCCATATAAAATAAAATTAAACGCACAAGAAGATGCAAATCAATTATATAAATTACTAAAAGCAATGTTTATTTTACAAACAGAATTACCACATTATTTTCATTTTAAAACTAATATTAATAAAAATGGAGAACTAGAATTTTATTTAGAAGATGAAAAAATAGAATATATAGATATAGCTAAATGGATTAGTAATCAATATCATTTAGGCGAAGAAAAACAAAAAGTAGCAGAAGATTTAATAGAAGAAAATAAACTCAAATTGGAAAAATTAAAAGTAGAAATTGCTGCACAAGAAATAGAATATCTAGCAAAAGAAAAACAAATATCTACACTTTTAGAATGTAAAAAATCCTTTTTTGGAAAATTTAAATATTAT
>ERZ772872.439-NODE-439-length-42902-cov-42.613205_pt1 | contig 42902 bp, 36 predicted proteins | sample MGYA00512132_ERZ772872 | MGnify/ENA primary metagenome ERZ772872 (study PRJEB29015, sample SAMEA2737724) | human gut metagenome | biome: human gut; feature: human-associated habitat; material: faeces | place: China | collected 2012 ...
ATTCGCCTGTAAGCAAACTTTCGTTGACTCTGCAGTTGCCGTCGCATACAATGCAGTCGGCAGGAATCTGGCTTCCTCTTGAAAGCACAAGAATATCGTCAAGGACAATCTCATCTTTACTTATTTCTGCAATTTTACCGTTTCTGAGAACATTGATTTTTTTCTCAGACAAAATAGTCAGCTTGTCAACGCTTATTTTGGAACGAATTTCCTGAACTATACCTATAATTATATTTGCGATAACAACACCGATAAAAAGCATATTCTTGTGTGAACCCACAAAAATCAATGCCGCAAGTAAAATTACATTTATAAGATTGAAAAGCGTAAAAATGTTATCACAAAATATTCTTTTGATTGATTTGGTTTTAATATTAGTTGAAATATTTACCTTTCCTTCATCTATACGCTTTTGAACTTCGGAATCGGTAAGACCGACAAGGTTAGAATTTGTGTTTTCCATATATACCTCATAATAAGAAAATGATATAATTTCAGAAAATAATTTACAATGCACGGCTGTTTATCGCATTTTCTGAAAATCCTCTGCCAGTAACATTTTTAATATTTTCATCAACGCACTAATCTATATTATAAATGCAAATCATAATAAAGGCAACGGAAAGAAGGTGAATTTTTTGCGAAAATTTAAAGAAATTATATCAGTTGCCCTGATTTTCACATTATTATTTACTGTTTCGACTTTTTCGCCTTATGCCGCTGATGATAAAAATGAGGTTTACATTGGCGGTGAGGCTTTCGGAGTTAAATTTTATGCTAACGGAGCAATGATAATCAAGCTTGAAAGCTACTACGACGGTGAAAAATATGTTTGCCCCGCAAAAGACGGCGGACTTAAAGTAAACGATATTATAAAGAAAGTAAATAATACAAAAATCAGCACAAATGAAGAATTAAAGTCTGAAATTGAAAAATCAAACGGCAATGAAATTACTGTTGAAATTGATAGAAACGGCAAAACCGAAAACAAAACCGTTTTGCCGATTAAAAATACCGTGGGAGTATATCTCCTCGGTGCGTGGGTTCGTGACAGCTGTGCAGGCATCGGAACTATGACCTATTATGATGACAGCAATAATTATTTTGCCGCACTCGGTCATGGAATATGCGACTGTGACACGGCTGCTTTGTTACCGTTAAAATCAGGAGAAGCTGTTCGGGCTGAAATCAGCGGAATTGAAAAAAGCGTCTGCGGAAAAGCCGGCAGTTTCTGCGGATATTTTACCGATGCTAAGTTTGGTAATTTGAGCGTAAACTCCCCTTTAGGAATTTTCGGAGATTTAACGAGTGAAAATTATAAAAGAAACAAGAAATATCTGATTGCAAATGACGATGAGGTAAAAACAGGAAAGGCTGTTATGGTAACAACGCCTGTCGGAGATACGCCACAGGAATATGATATTGAAATCAAAAGAATATGCAACCGTGATATGACATCAAATGAAAATTTTGTCATAAAAATAACCGACAGCAGATTGCTCGAAAATTGCGGCGGTATTGTACAGGGTATGAGCGGCAGTCCGATAGTTCAAAACGGCAAAATTATTGGCGCTGTTACCCATGTTTTTCTGAATAATCCCAAAGAGGGTTACGGTGTGTTTGCACAATATATGGCAAATCGCTACAATAATCAACACTAAATATATGATGGTTTGTTCATTTTGATTTAGTAACGCAAATTATAAAACTTTTTTCTCAATTTTTCAAAAAAGTTTTATGGAAGGTATTGCCAACTTTACCATTTTGTGGTAATATTAGTACAACAAAAATTACTGGGGGAAATCACAATGAACAACAAAATAAAACTAATCGTAACCGATGACGCTTCCGAATTTACGCAGGAAAATCTTAATATCTTACAGAGTAAGAATATTTCCGTTATTTTCTGCGCAAAAGACGGAGAAGAATTGTGCGATAAAATTAAAAGAGAAAGCCCTGATGTTGTACTGATGGATTCATTTATGACAAGGCTTGACGCAATCGGTGTTATGAGAAGCATTACACGAGAAAGCACGAAAGTGCCTGTGTTTATGGTGTATTCGTCATTCCACAGCACTGTTCTTGAGCGTGAAATTATGAATTCGGGCGCATCGTATTTTGTGTTGAAGCCGTATAACATTTCCGAATTAAGCACCATTATCAGCGATTTGTCGGATTTGAGCAAGAAAAACAATTTTGGCAAAGGCAGAGTTATTGACGCTTTCGGAATTGAAATGAAAGTGACCGATATTCTCCATGAAATAGGAGTTCCGGCTCACATCAAAGGCTATCACTATCTGCGTGATTCAATCATTATGTCTGTTGAGCATCCTGAAATTATCAATGCCGTGACAAAACAGCTCTATCCGTCGGTTGCCAAAAAGTACGAAACAACTTCTTCACGGGTTGAAAGAGCTATAAGACACGCAATTGAGGTTGCATGGGATCGAGGGGACATTGATGTTCTGAACTCATATTTCGGATATACAATTCACAACGACAGAGGTAAGCCCACAAACAGCGAATTTATTGCCATGATTTCTGACAAATTAAGACTGCAGATTAAAAATGCAGGCTAAAAAAAGAGCCGCTCGTAATGAGTGGCTCTTAATATATTATTTAGTTTTGCCGATATCGTGTCTGTAATGAGCGCCTTCAAAGGAAATTTTTTCTACTGCGGCATATGCCTTTTCGAGTGCCTCATCAAGTGTATCCGCTGTCGCAGTAACACCGAGAACTCGACCGCCGTTTGTATAGAACTTTCCGTTTTCGTACTTAGTGCCGGCATGATAAACGATTGCACCATCGACACCGCCGTTATCATTAAGACCGAACATCTCTATACCCTTTTTGTATGAAACAGGATATCCGCCGCTTGCCATAACAACACAAGCCGCAGCACCGTTGTCCCATTCAATGTCAAGATCGGAAAGCTTTTCATCAATAACAGCCTCGCAGATATCTACAAGGTCAGTTTTAAGTCTTGGAAGAACAACCTGAGCCTCAGGATCGCCGAAACGCGCATTGTATTCAATAACCTTTGGACCGTTCGGTGTAATCATAAGTCCAAAGTACAGACAACCCTTAAAAGTTCTGCCCTCTTTATTCATCGCCTCAATTGTAGGAATAAAGATTGTATCCATACATTCCTTGGCAATCGCATCTGTATAATACGGGTTCGGGCTGATTGTGCCCATACCGCCTGTGTTAAGACCTTCGTCATTATCAAAAGCACGCTTGTGGTCTTTTGAGCTGACCATAGGTTTTACGCACTTACCATCTGTAAATGCAAGAACAGAAACCTCGGGACCTGTAAGAAACTCTTCGATAACGATGTTGTTACCTGAGTCGCCAAACTTCTTGTCCTCCATAATTTCTTTGACTGCTTCAATTGCCTCATCAACAGATTGAGCAATAATTACGCCCTTGCCGAGTGCAAGACCGTCAGCCTTTACAACAACGGGAGCGGTATTTTCGTTCTTTATATAGTCAATTGCTTTCTGAGCATCATTGAATACTTCATACTTTGCAGTAGGTATGCCGTATTTCTTCATGAGATTTTTTGAGAAAACCTTTGACGCCTCAATAATAGCGGCATTTGCATTAGGACCGAATGCTCTGATTCCAGCCTCCTGCATAGCGTCAACCATACCGTCAGCAAGCGGATCATCAGGAGCTACAAAAACAAGGTCAATTGCATTGTCCTTTGCAAACTTAACCATATTTTCTTTATCCATAACTCCGATATTAACAAGCTCTGCATCTCTTGAAATACCGCCGTTGCCGGGAGCGCAATAAAGCTTTGTGCATTTAGGACTTTCAAGAAGCTTTTTAATTAAAGCGTGCTCTCTGCCGCCCGAACCAATCATTAAAATTTTCATAACCGCACCTCTATCAGTGATGGAAAAGACGAATACCCGTAAATGACATTGTCATATTGTACTTATTGCAGGTTTCAATAACATTATCATCACGAATTGAACCGCCAGGCTGTGCCACGAACTTAACACCTGAACGCTTTGCTCTTTCAATGTTGTCACCGAATGGGAAGAATGCATCAGAACCGAGTGAAACACCGTCAAATGTTGCAAGCCAAGCCTTTTTCTCTTCCTTTGTAAGAGGTTCGGGCTTAGTTTTGAAGAACTGCTGCCATATACCGTCAGCAAGCACATCCTCATAATCATCAGAGATGTAAACATCAATAGTGTTATCTCTGTCAGGACGGCGGATGTTGTCAACAAACGGAAGGTTCATAACCTTCGGATGCTGTCTGAGATACCAGATATCAGCCTTATTGCCTGCAAGTCTTGTGCAGTGAATTCTTGACTGCTGACCTGCGCCTACACCGATTGCCTGACCGCCCTTTGCGTAGCAAACAGAATTAGACTGAGTATATTTAAGAGTAATAAGAGCAACAAGAAGGTCACGCTTAGCTTCCTCTGTAAAATTCTTATTATCTGTTACAATGTTCTGAAGGAGCATTTCTTCGTCAATTTTGAGTTCATTTCTGCCCTGTTCAAATGTAATGCCGAAAACATCCTTATGCTCAATAGGAGCAGGAACATAGTTCGGGTCGATTTTTACGACATTATAGTTGCCTTTCTTTTTTGACTTGAGGACTTCAAGAGCCTCGGGAGTATAGTCAGGAGCAATAATACCGTCAGAAACCTCTCTCTTGAGGAGGATTGCAGTCTGAACATCGCAAGTATCGGAAAGAGCCACCCAGTCACCGTATGACGACATTCTGTCTGCACCTCTTGCCATTGCATATGCGCTTGCAATCGGAGAAAGTTCAAGGTCATCTACAAAGTATATTTTCTTGAGTGTGTCAGAAAGCTCTGTTGCAACTGCCGCACCGGCAGGACTTACATGCTTGAATGATGCAGCCGCAGGAAGACCTGTTGCCGCTTTGAGTTCCTTTACGAGCTGCCATGAATTAAATGCATCAAGAAAGTTGATATAACCGGGTTTGCCGTTGAGAACCTCAACAGGAAGATCTTTGCCGTCCTGCATGAAAATTCTCGAAGGCTTCTGATTCGGGTTACAGCCGTATTTTAAAGCAAGTTCGTTCATTGGATTCATCCTTTCCGAAAAATAAATTAGTTGTTTTTATTGATAATTCTTGACTCTGCCTTATTTGAAGCAATGTCAATATAGCGTACAAAAAGTGAAACCTTGTTATCCTCATTGAGAGAATTCCAGATTTTCTCGGCAAATGTGTCAATATCATCGTTACCGATTTCTACGAGTGTAGGTTCACCCTCAAAGCTCGGAAGCGGATTGCCGTCACTCATATATGTGTGAATGAATCTGCCAAGACCGTTTATCGGCTTGTCATATGTAAATGTGTATCTTTCGCAACAATCGGGATTGCCGTCTGCACTTTTGAGAATTGACATTGCATAGTTCATCTTGCCGTTTTCACACTCAACGATACCTGAAATTCGAGGAGTGTAGTTAGGACCGTCAGGCTCAAACTCTCTTGTTGTGAGTGACTGTTCAAATGTCTGACCTTCATTCATAAGGTCATAAACAGTATCTGTCTGGTCACCGTTAGTAACGATAGTTTTGTTGCCGAGAACTCTTACGGGAGAATAGATGATAAGTGACGGATCAACAAGCTTTGACGGATCAAAAGCCTGAGTTTTGATGCCATCCTCGGTTTCTGCAAACACTCTGTTTCTGCTGTTTTCGCTTCTGCCCATAATGAAGTATGCAATAACAGCCTTTGAGCCGTCTGCACTTTTGCCGATTACAATGCCTCTGCCCGGATATGAAGTTGAAGCAATGTCATTGTAAAGTGATACAGGTTTCATATTTTTCCTCCGTTAGTCAAGAATTTCGGTTTTATTGTCTTTTACTATAATTTTATCTTCGCAGAAAAGCGAAACCGCCCTTGGAAGAATCTTCCATTCAGCCTGTTCCATAACTCTTTTCTGAAGAATTTCGGGTGTGTCACCGTTCTGAATTTCAACGGCTTTCTGAATGATAATGGGACCGCCGTCGCACACTTCGTTTACAAAATGTGCGGTAGCACCCGTTACCTTGACGCCTCTGTTAAGAGCCTCCTCATGAACTCTGAGTCCGTAATAGCCCTCGCCGCAGAATGACGGAATAAGCGACGGATGGATATTGATTATTCTGTTTTCAAAAGCAGAAATAAACTGCTTTCCGAGAATTGTCATAAATCCCGCAAGAACAACAAGGTCAACATCCTTGGATTTCAAAAGCTCGGTCACAGCAGAATCATACTCATCAAATTCGTCATAGTCTTTTCTTCTGATAACCTCAGTTGCAATCGAATTGTTTTTTGCTCTTTCAAGTGCATAAGCGTTTGGATTTGAGGACACAACAAGAGAGATTTTTCCGTTTTTAATCTCTCCCCTGTTCTGAGCGTCAATAAGCGCCTGAAGATTTGTGCCGCCGCCCGACACAAGAACTGCAATATTTTTCATTATTCAAACACTACTCCGTCATTACCGCTGATTACTTCACCGAGTACAACAGCGTCTTCACCGTTAGCCGCAAGAACCTCAAGAGCCTTGTCTGCATCCTCCTTGGCAACGGCAATTATCATACCTACACCCATATTGAATGTGTTGAACATATCGTGCTCGGGGATATTACCTACTCTCTGCATAAGCTTGAAAATAGGAAGAACAGGAATATTGTCCTTTTTGATTTTGGCAGAAAGACCGTCTGTAAGCATACGGGGAATGTTTTCATAGAAGCCGCCGCCCGTAATGTGTGATACAGCCTTTACATCAACCTTATCCATAAGAGCGAGAATAGGTTTTACATAAATTTTTGTTGGAGTGAGCAATGTTTCACCGAGAGTTTTGTCAAGTTCAGGATACTCGGCATTGATTGTTTCCTCGTTGATATCAAAGATTTTTCTGACAAGTGAAAAACCGTTTGAGTGAACACCCGAAGAACGGAGTCCTAAAAGCACATCACCCTCGCAAAGCTTTGAACCGTCAATCATCTTCGGCTTGTCTGCAATACCAACGCTGAAACCTGCAACATCATATTCATCAACAGGCATAAGACCCGGATGCTCTGCAGTTTCACCGCCGATAAGAGCACAGCCGGACTGAACACAGCCTTCTGCAATGCCTGATACAATTTCAGCTACCTTTTCGGGATAGTTCTTGCCGATTGCGATATAATCGAGGAAGAAAAGAGGTTTTGCTCCACAGCAAATTACATCGTTTACGCACATTGCAACTGCGTCAATACCGATTGTGTCATGCTTGTCAAGAAGAAAAGCAAGCTTGATTTTTGTACCTACACCGTCAGTACCGCTGACAAGTACAGGCTCTTCCATATCTTTGAAATCAGGGGCAAAAAGTCCGCCGAAACCGCCGATGCCTGAAATAACACCGTCAATTTTTGTGCGTGCCACATGCTTTTTCATAAGCTCTACAGACTTATAGCCTGCTGTTACATCAACACCTGCCGCTTTGTAGCTTTCGGAAAAGCTGTTGTTCATTGTAATCACTCCGTCACTTTCTGTTAATTTTTTTAGCGTATTTATCTACAAAGATTGTTCTCGGAATTTCAGCGTCGTAGCTGCCCGTGAAACAACCGTCACAGAATTCTATATTTGCACCCTCAGCAATTTTTCTGAGACTGTTTATACTGAGATAACCAAGTGAATCTGCACCGATATATTCACAGATTTCACTTGTTGTCAACTTGTTTGCAATAAGACTTTCTTTATCGTGAATGTCCACGCCAAAGTAGCACGGACATACAAACGGCGGTGAGCTGATGAGCATATGCACCTCGGCAGCTCCTGCCTCACGCATAAGACGAACAATATGCTTTGAGGTTTCACCTCTGACGATTGAGTCATCAATAATAACAACTCTCTTGCCTTTAACATTAGCCTTCAAAGCGGTAAGTCTTGTTCTGAGAAGTCTTTTCTTTTTATCTTTACCCGAACCTACTGTTCTGCCGATATATTTATTTTTGACAAAACCTGTGCTGAACGGGATACCCGAAGCCTTTGCATAACCCTGTGCGGCAATAAGTCCCGAATCGGGAACACCGCACACCATATCTGCCTCAATCGGGAACTCGTCATAAAGAAGTTCACCGGCTCTGAATCTTGCATTATGTACGCAGACGCCGTTAATTACGCTGTCCGGTCTTGCGATATATACATATTCAAAAAGACAGAAAGATGTTTTATCGGGCAAAAGCTTTAATTTGTAGCTGTGAAAGCCTTCTTCGTCAACTACTACCATTTCGCCCGGCTCAACATCACGGACAAATTCACCGCCGAGACTGTCGATAACACAGCTTTCGGAAGTGAAAATCCAGCTGTTTTTGAGTTTGCCGATACAGAGCGGACGGAATCCGTGCATATCACGAAAGCCGATAAGACGGCTCGGTGCACAAATTACAGTTGAGTAAGCGCCCTTGAGCTTTCTCATTGAAGAAAGAACAGCATCTTCAAGCGTGTCTGTTACACATCTTTCGGTTGCAATAACATAAGCCATAATTTCAGCATTAGAATTGGACTGAAAAACAGCGCCGCCTGTTTCAAGCTCATGCCTTATTTCATTGAAGTTTGTAATTGAGCCGTTGTTTGCAATACCGATTGAACCCTGAATATATCGCATAACAAGCGGCTGGTTAGATGCACGGTCGAGTGATTCCGATGAAGTATAACGGACATGACCGACTGCAATCTTACCGTTTGGAAGTTTTTCAAGTGCTTTGGGCGTAAAAATCTCGGACACCATGCCGAGTTCCTTGACAGTTGTAAATTCACCGTCTTTATTTACGGTGATACCTGCACTCTGTTGTCCCCTGTGCTGAAGGCTGAAGAGTGCGTCATTTGCGGCGGCAACAACATCGATATCGTCATCATTACGGTAAATACCGAACACACCGCACTCGTCATTTACTTTGTCAAGTTTTGTGTCAATATCTACATAGTTCTTAATCAAAGCTCTGCCACCTTAGCCTGCATTGCCTTGTCTTTTTCGGCAACGCCTTTTTCCATATCAGCTTTCATATTTTCAAGCTTCTCTGCAAGAGAATCGTCGGAAAGTGCGAGCATTTCAACGGCAAGAATTGCAGCGTTAGCCGCACCGTCAACTGCTACTGTTGCAACCGGAATTCCTGTAGGCATCATAACTGTTGCGAGAAGAGCATCCATACCGTCAAGCTGAGCCGACTTACATGGAATTCCTATCACAGGAAGGGTTGTTTTTGCCGCAAGAACACCTGCGAGATGTGCCGCCATACCTGCTGCGGCAATGATTACGCCAAAACCGTTCTTTTTAGCCTCTGCCGAAAACTTAATTGCCGCATCGGGAGTACGGTGTGCGCTCATTACATGAACCTCATACTCTACGCCAAATTCTTTGAGTTTACTGACAGCCTTTGATACTACGGGAAAATCACTGTCGGAGCCCATAATAATTGCAACCTTTTTCATAATTACTCATAGCCTTTCCGCCCACTTGATAAATTGCCGCAAAAACCGTGCCGTGGGCAGACAAAGTCAGGACAAATATGCCAATTTATGCTTTAAATCGACATAAATAAAGCATTACTAATTAATTATATAAAAAAATCGGTTAAAATTCAATAGTCAGGCGAAATTATTTTTAAAATACCGCCAAAAAGCAAAAAGTGACTGTGCAAAGCATAGCCACTTCATGATATTAATTAATCTCGGAAACATCTTTTCCCTGTTCGATTTTCATGCCGTTATCGGGATCTGTAGCATCAAGATACGGTCTTTCATTGGAAATTACGCCCTCGGTTGTAACTCCCGCCTCTGCAGCCTTTTTCATACCCGGAAAAAGAAATTCCATCTTTTCATTATCGAATTTTTCATCGAGATATTCTTCAAAGCTGTTTGACGCAGGTACTCCCTCTGTTCTCTGAGTCCATCTTGCCGTAGCTGTTACGGACATAAAGCCGTTGAATGCCATGAATACAATCAGAAATGTTGTAATAATTGCACCTGCTCTTTTAGGGATTTTTTCAATAAGCTTTGCTGTCCACGGATACAGATAACGCACCCAGACAAGACCGAGGAATCCCCAGATAAGGGCATACATAAGATTAGTTCTGCCGTCAAGGTTAAACGGAGTGTCACTGTAGTCCCATGAAACCGTGCCGAACATCTGCTCCTGCAACCACGAACAGAAATACTCAAAACCTGCTCCGACAAAAGCACTTATCACAAAAACAAGCGTATCATTAAGCTTGTAAAGCTTATACAAAGCGGCTGTCAGAAAACACGCACCGCCGCCGTAAACAGGAATAAACGGACCGTAAACCATGCCGACACGCATTTCAAAATGTCCGTCAACGCAGAACGCCCATATTGTTTCAAGAATCGTGCCGATGAAAGAACCGATCACAAACAGATAAAAAAGCTTCGTAAAACAGAATCCGTAAGCAAACGGCTTGTCATCTTTGCTTTCAAAGGTTTGTGTATATTCTTTCATATTATCCTGCTTAATCTCCTCAATTTTAGCATTAATTTGCTTTACATAAGCCATATGAGTGAGATCGGGATAAGCGTGTGCAAGTCTTTTTCTTAAAATATTCTCTGTAAAAAGTCGGTTATAGTTTTCTTCAAGTTCCTGAATTTCAACCTCTGTTGCGCCTTTATCCATAAGCTCGGAAGAATTTTTAAGCTTTGCAATTCTTCTGAGCAGACGAACTGTTGTTATCATTGAAAAAACGTAATCAATTACAATAATTCCGCAGAAGCAAAGAACAAGAATAAGACTTACCCAGAAAGGAATTGCTTCAACGGCTGTGCGAAGCACCGGAATTATCAAACCGACAAGCAGCATACCGAGCAATCCGAGAAAAAGCGCATAAGGAAAAGTTATATAATTGCCTATGCTGAATTTCGAGGAAGAAAAATCCCATGGCTTGAATTTGAGAGTTTTTTCTACAAGCACACCGACCACAACCATAAGTGCAGATAATATCAGAGTTGAACCGATGAATAAAATCAGCTTGCTGTTTTCAAACGGTTTTAGTGCCGTATAACAAATAACCGCCGAAAATCCGTACATAGGGCAAAACGGTGATGTCAGAAAACCGTTATTACTGAATTTTTTCTCAAGAAGAAGCGAACGGAAACTACTCGCCACCCAGCCAAAAAACGAGAAAATTACGAAGTACCACAACAGGTCGAGTAAAAATTGCATTTCCTATCCCCCACAATTTTATGCAACAAATCGGACACAGAATTCTGTGCCCGAAAAATTGCCGTAAATTTCACATTCTTTATGCCTTTGGCACATCATCTTTCCAGAGTTCTTTAATTGCGGTAACTTTACCCGCAAGTCCCTGAATATCTGAAGGAATGATAATCTTTGTAGCCTTGCCGTCAGCGGCTTTACCGAATGCCTCAAGCGATTTAAGCTGAATAATTCTATCGGTAGGAGAAGCCTCATTGAGCATTTTAAGTGCGTCGGCATTAGCTTTCTGAACTGTGAGAATAGCCTCAGCTTCACCCTGTGCCTCACGGATTTTCTGCTCCTTAACAGCGTCGGCTTTAAGAATTGCAGATTCCTTCATACCCTCTGCAACGAGAATCTGACTGCGTTTTTCACCCTCTGCATCAAGAATTCTTGCACGGCGCTCACGCTCTGCCTTCATCTGCTTTTCCATCGCATCCTGAATTTCACGGGGCGGAAGAATGTTTTTAAGCTCGACACGGATTACCTTAATGCCCCATGCGTCGGTTGCCTCGTCAAGAATCACTCTGATTTTACCGTTGATTGTATCACGGGATGTGAGAGTGTTATCAAGCTCAAGATCACCGATGATATTACGCAATGTTGTTGCAGTAAGATTTTCAATAGCGCTGAGCGGTCTTTCTACACCGTAAGTATAAAGCTTTGGATCGGTAATTTCAAAATACACAACCGTGTCAATCTGCATTGTAACGTTATCTCTTGTGATCACGGGTTGTGGAGGGAAGTCGATCACTTGCTCTTTTAATGAAACCTTTTTTGAAATTTTGTCGATGAACGGAATTTTTACATGCAAGCCTGTTGACCATGTTACATGATATGTTCCGAGTCTTTCAATTACATATGCGTGTGCCTGCGGTACTACCTTGACATTGCTTACAATTACTATAAGCAAGATTAAAAGGATGATACCTAAAATAATAAGTCCTAACATTATTTACCTCTCATTCTGTTACGGGTTCTACTATGAGCTTTACGCCCTCTATTGCAAGAACCTTAACTTTTGTTCCTTTTAAAAGCGGTGCTTTGTCGGACTTTACAGTCCATGTTTCCGCACCAACCTTTGCCTGTGCTGTTTCGTCAATATCGGTTAAATCAGTCAGCATAAAACCGACTTGACCGATATGGCGGTCTGCGTTTGTTCCAGTTGTTTTGTTACGCTTTTTAAAGCGTTTTACAAGCGGTCGTGTCACAATCAGCGATACAAGTGACACAACAAGGAACACCGCCGACTGGATTGTTATGTCGCTTGTGAATATAGTTGTTATGGCGGCACAAACCGAGCCGAGAACGAACCATATCGAAACAAGCTGTGTTGTAAAGCCTTCGCAAAGCAACATAAATATTGCAAAGCCTATCCACACTATCGGCATATATTGCTCCATAGGGCTGTCACCCTCCTTTTCGCATAATTTTAACACAATATTATATATTAGTCAAACTATTTTGTTGCTATTTTATGCGTTTTCTGTCAGATAAATTCATTTGGCTAATCGGCAAAATGTACAATAAAAATTACCTCCTATGATAATAAAGGAATTACCATAGGAGGCTGTAGTCTGATGATGTACCATATTTGCTTTCAAGCGAACCGTCAAATATGTAGTAATAATATGAAATTTCTTAGCTTGAATATTTTTTGAGATATGGAGGTTCAAACGGACTTCACTATTCTATTTTAATATAAAATAGACAACAATATATTATCCACGATATTGTCAACAAAACCGATTCTCATAACAGGAAGAAGTAGCAATGACAACAAGTTACTAACAGTTGAAACTGTCAATAATATCCTTTTTTTGCCTTTTGGCAATTCCAGATTTTTATACACTATGAACTTGTGAAAACAATATATTAATATTGCAGTAACTACAAATCGAACAGTCAAAATAATAAGCTCATCAAAGTTATTTGAACTTCCGATTGCAACATTACTGATAAATCCAACGCTAAAACTTAGTGTAATTCTACTAAAAATATCAGGATTGTTATTTAACTGAAAAAACCATACTGTAAAAAAAATCGTACAAACTATAACCGTTATAAATATAGCTAAGATTGAAAATAAGCTTGATTTCATCAATATAGATTTTTTGTTTTGTAAACTATGTAGTGACCTAACAATTATTGAATTTGTAATAATAAGTCTTATAAAATCAAGCAAAAACAATATAAAAAAAAGTAATAATACATACATACAGCTTTGAATTGACATATAAACGCCTCCCTATCCAAAACGAATAAAATCAAACGCATTATTAGGCCATTTACCACCAATTGAGCCTAATAAATCTCTCATTCTGTCTTCATATATCATATAATCCTCGTAAAAAGTACCTTTAAGCAAAACTTTGATTGATACTTGAACGCAATTATTTGATAATCCATCATAAACCAATGGCTTAATTCCAGGAGCTTGATTGTCTTTTCCTGATTTAAGCTCTATATTCTGATAATAATATCCTAAAGGATAATATGATGGAGCTTCGTCTGGAACTAAAACTTTATCTGGTACCTTTTTGACACATACATGATACATAGTATATTTTTTGCCATTTTCATATATGGTTTGAAGCAACTGCGTCGCATTGGATTTAACTTTTAACCACTCTAAAATATCCATGGCATACTTAAAAGAATTATTGAATTTTCCTTTTAGTTCAAACATATGCGAAGCAGCCTCATCAAACAGTTTCAAATAACGATCAGAATTTTTTGCAGAATTTATATATTCTTTTTCAGACATTGTATTAGTTGCATATACATAATAATTGTGACGTTTTCTTGGATCAAAACCGGATAAATAGCTATTTAATTCCGCCAAAGAAAAACTATCCTTACCACAAGGTCTTAGATAAGCATGCTTCGGTCCCCAATAGAAGTACCACCAATTATTAGAATCATCTTGTAAAAGCAACGATGTATGCCCAGCACCTCCAGCACCATTTTCAAACTGAACCCACTTTGCATCCGTACCCTCGGGATCAATTTGATTTATGGGATCGTTATTGCAGTATGTGAACATATTTGTTCCAAAAATGTCAGTATTAGTATCGCAATAGACATCTGCGTTAATAAATCTACCTGTAACAGGGTCGTAGTAACGGCTTTGGAGATAGTACAAGCCTGTTTCATCATCATAAACATATCCACGATAACGGAACGGATTTAATTTTGCTATTCCGTAGGTTGTTGTGTCCGTCTGTTTTGTGATTTTACCGAGAGCATCGTATGTATATGTTACAACAGTATTGCCGTCCTGATTTACTATTTTCACGATATCTCCCTGCAAATTCTTTATGTAATAATACATAGTATCATCAAAAGACATTGCAGTCGGAGTACCGTCTGTATCATAGTAAAAATAAACAGCATTACCCTCGTAGCTTAGTCCGGTCATCACAGACTTGCTGTCATAAAAATATCTGATATCTCTGTCCTCTGAACTTTTCAAGGTTCTCATACCGTTAATATCATATTTCATATTGATAAAGCTGTCATTTTGCATCCTAACGGTCTTTAAGTTTCTTCCGTTCTCCCACGAAAAGCTCATTCCGTCACGATATACTAATGGATTTCCGTTTTTATCATATGATATATTATAACCGTTAAATTTATTCATCTGGTCTTTCCAACCATTTTTCCTATAACTATAAGTTTTTTCCTTTTTCAAAGAAATCGGTGACCAGCTGGAAGTTGACAGACTGTATTCTTGAATTGAGGTTATAGGTTTAATCATTTAGTATGGGATAATCTTTAATACTATAGCCCATAGTCCATGAATTTGCCAATCCTTTTGGTAAAACATACTTTTTATGATAAGCATATATATAATTATCAGTTGAAATTAGATCTTCCATATCACAATCATCAGATAACTTAGTTAAAGTATTGCTTTTTACATTGTAAATAAACACTCCATTATTATTATTCTCATCTACTTGTCTTATTAATTGAGATTTAACATACGTTACCGATGAAAAAACAATGCCATAACCGTTTGATGTTACAAATTTAACATTATCGTATTCAAAAATTTTCTCTAATTTTTTGTCATCTATATTGATTCTATAAAAAACAGCATGACCTTGTGGAGGCGCAATTAAGAATATTTCAGAATCAGTAAATAATACTTTCGAATTATCTGAGGACGCAAATTCATAACTACTTATCAGAGTGTAATTATTAGACTTATATTTTTCAACTTTAAATGTAGTATTTTGGGTTTCGGTATTATAATATCGGGAAGAAAGAATTATATAATTATCTTTCTTCACAAAATTATTAATGGTATATTTTAAATCCGTTTTTATTTCGCTTACTGTGTCGTCAAAATAATTATAGATTGACAGGGTGTTTCCATTCTTTTGGCTTAAAATATCACCTGTATCGGAAATATAGAACTTTTCTGCACTCCCCAAAAGTTTTTTGTCTTTATTATCTTCATTGCAAAAGTAAAGTTCCTTATTGGTGATATATAGTTTATAGTTCTGACCATCTATATAACTATTTTTTAGATTGGTAATTTCTTTGCCATCATACTTATTATCATTATAAGGAAATAAAAAGCCATTGTTATAATACATATATCCGCAATCTGAAAAATAAAAAGAATCATCACGATCAATTGGCAATATTGCTTGATTTTGAAAAATCAAAAATAATAATATTACAATTATAAAAAATAAAAAGCAAAGTGCTATTACTGATTTTTTCATCATCAATCATCTCCATACAGATAATTTACATTTCCATCGAATAAACCCTTTATACTCAAAAATACTAAGTTTGGTATTGGATCTGTTAGTGAACGATTCAAACAAAAATAAATATATGACACATGATTCCCGTAATAATAACTTGAGTATTTGCCCCTCAATAAAGCATATAAACTCATAGAAACACAACTTTTAAATATCAAGAAATAGTTATCATTACCATGAAAGTGTATCGCATATGTTTTCTTTCCGTTTTCATAAAATGTATCATATTCAACTTTTTCATTTTTTCTAACAGCTAAGTTAACAAATCTATCCAGAATATACGTGAAAGAAGCACAAAAATCACCATACATATATATAGAAGCGTCATACACACCTCCAATATCATACGCTTTAACATAATAATTATGGTGTGGTCTGGGATCAAATCCATATAAATACGAATTTAGCATTTCCAATGAAAAAGCATCATTTCCGCAAGGTCTAAATATAGCATCAGTATCACCCCAATAAAAATACCACCAAGTATTTAGAGCATCCTGTACCATAATTGAAGTATGACCAGCATACGATACAGCGTCAAAATTTTGTAGCCATATAGCATCCGTACCCTTGGGGTCAACTTGGTTTATTGGATCATTGTTGCAATAGTTGAACATATTTGTTCCGAAAATGTCGGTATTAGTATCACAATAGACATCTGCGTTAATAAATCTGCCTGTAACAGGATCGTAGTAACGGCTTTGGAGATAATATAAGCCTGTTTCATCATCATAAACATAACCACGATAACGGAACGGATTTAATTTTGCTATTCCATAGGTTGTTGTGTCTGTCTGTTTTGTGATTTTACCGAGAGCGTCGTATGTATATGTTACAACAGTATTGCCGTCCTGATTTACTATTTTCACGATATCTCCCTGCAAATTCTTTATGTAATAATACATAGTATCATCAAAAGACATTGCAGTCGGAGTACCGTCTGTATCATAGTAAAAATAAACAGCATTACCCTCGTAGCTTAGTCCGGTCATCACAGACTTGCTGTCATAAAAATATCTGATATCTCTGTCCTCTGAACTTTTCAAGGTTCTCATACCGTTAATATCATATTTCATATTGATAAAGCTGTCATTTTGCATCCTAACGGTCTTTAAGTTTCTTCCGTTCTCCCACGAAAAGCTCATTCCGTCACGATATACTAATGGATTTCCGTTTTTATCATATGATATATTATAACCGTTAAATTTATTCATCTGGTCTTTCCAACCACTTGTCCTATAACTATAAGTTTTTTTCTTTTTCAAAGAAATCGGTGACCAGCTGGAAGTTGACAGACTGTATTCTTTTATGTCAGTTATATTTCCTGCATTATCATATTCATATTGAGTGTATAAACCGGTATTTGAATCAGCAGACCAAACCAACCTGCCTAACTCATCATATGAATACCTTGCAACAAGTTTATTGTCTAAGCTAACCCCGGTAATGTTGCCGTTATTATCGTAGGTATAGCTATATTTAGCCAGGACAATATTATTACGCTTTTGCGTCATTGTACCGACAAGGTTAGTTGTTGCATTTTTTGAATTTTTGACATTAGAATACTCATAATCTGTTGTAAAATTAACGCTGTACGAATTTCGTGCAGTTTTAACTTTCTTTACTCTGTCGAAGTCATCGGTAGTTTTAGTAACCGTAATTCCGTTATTTTCTACATATGATTCGCCATTTGATGAGCCACGGACAATTGTTCTTTGATATCCGTTTACAGATGTTTTTTCAATTATTTCACCGTCAGAATTCGTTGTAACATAATATGACAAATCTCCAAATTTAGATTGTGAATACTTCTTTTCAATACTACCGTTTAAATCATAGTAATAATAATCAGTAGTATCGTTCTGATAATCAACAACCTTTGACACAAGACCCTTTTTGTTATATACGATTGACGCCAGTGTTCCGTTTTCTCCCTCAATCTGTGTTATATTACCATATAAGTCATATGAATATTTAATGTAATCACCATTACTGTAAGCAGTTTCAGTAATATTACCAAAATCATCATAGGTGTTATTTATCACTTTAACATTACCGATTTTGGTAGAAACAAGTTGATTAAACACATCGTAATTAAATTCATAGGCAAAGCCGTTATGTGTTATTGAAGAAATATTGCCGTATGTGTTATATGCATACTCATTGCTTACATCTTCACTTTTGGTGCTGAGTAATTTACCATTGACATCATACCCGAAAGTTTTTACATTTTCTTCACCGTCAGTGAATGAAGTAATATTACCATTAGCATCTCTTTTATAAGACTGCATAAAACCTGCACGATTAGTTTTTGATAGAACATAATTACCTGTAGAATCATATTTTATACTATTCTCGGCATATGTCTTATTGGTGTTTTTATCTTCCTGAATTGCCTCACAATAAATATAGCCGTCATAATTTTCATCAATTGTAGAACTATCGTTTTTAGTAGAAGGCTGTAAAGGATCAAGCTGAGGAATGATAGTGTAATTCAATGTAGCATCGTAAATTGACATACTGTTTACATTATTACCATAGACAAAAGCAAATGAAACATAATCAATTTTTGTTTCACTATCGTTAGGTGATACAGTCAAACAAATACTCTGTTCTGATGTTGTATCAGGATTAAACTGCTGATAATGTGTTTCAGGAACTTGAGAATTTGTATAGTAAATATTGAAAGCTACACCAAAAGTTCTGCTACTGTTTGTTAAAGGGGCGGAATTTGCTTTAGCTTTACCTGACAAACAAAACGCTACACCTGCTCTGTTGATTTTTACATTCTGTTTTATATATTTATTATACAATACAGTTTGCTCGCTGTCAATATTTGTATTAGTATCCTTAATACTTTCTGTTGTAGAAGTGTTATCACTTGAAGAATTACCTGTCGCTGTTTCATTCAGATAATATTTTTTGATTTTTTTAGTGACCGTGCCGTGAAACTCATTGGTGACATTTCCGTAATCATCATACTTGTAAATGTATGAATTAGGAACATCTTTTATCTCTGTTTTCACTGAAGTCGGAAGCTCTTCTTTTTTATTTTCAGTGCTTGTCGCATTCTCTGTTGCAGTTATATTGTCATTATAAAAACCTGACACACCCCCGAGTGTTACTGTGCCGTTTTCTGCTGAAATGGGTTTATTCTCCTGATTATACCAATAATCATTGCTTGAAAAATCACCGTTAAGAAGAGCATTGTAATCATTTGCACAACCGCCATCTTCCAATTGTAAACAATCAAACCACGCAGTTCCTGAGGCATAACGAATCATACAACATACTGTAAGAGTTGCTGTGTTTTCAGGAACATCAGCACTTATACTTAATCTTTGCCAATCCTGAGTTTCTGTTATACCTATGCTGTTCTTTTCCGTTAATGTCTTGCCTGAAGAGTCCAAACACTTAATTTTTAAGGAAGCCCCCACAGCACCTGTACCGTAAATTTCTGTCACATCTTTAGTTTTTACATATGCAGAAAAAGTCATTTCTTTACCTGCAAAATCACTTCCGCTAAACTTATGAGATATTCCGGTGAAAAACGCAGAATTACTTGAAGATTTAGGATTTTCAATTTTTAACGAAGAGGTACCTAAATACTGATTTTGTGCTGATGAGTTATCAGATTTTGATTTATCAATACTTGTTTTACCTCCTGAACTTGTTAAAGAACCTTTAGTGCCGTTAGACTGATAAAAGTATTTTCCACTTCCCAATTCAGTTTGTTCAGAAGACTGAATAATGTAATTTTTGGTAAACGATTCCGCTCCTGTAGAAATTGATAATCCGCTTGAATCTTTGCTTTCAAGATACCCGTTAGCATTTAATGTTGAAATTTTATTTCCCGAGTTATCAAAAGTATATTTTACACTTCTTCCCCGCTTATCGGTATATGTAGTAGTATTATCATTTCCGTATGTTATTGACAAACAGTTACCCTCAGATCCGTCACTGCCATACTCGGTTATTTTAGTAACTTTATTGCCTGTAAAATTAAATGATACCGATTTATTTTTCTGATAGTTTCCGTTATCAAATCCACCCTGTTCTACACTTGTAAGCATATTTGATGAATCATAATAAAATCTGGTTACATATCCACCCGGCAAATACATATAATTAATCTTATCATATTCAGAAGAAGTGTAAGAAAATGTTATGCTGTTACCGTCAGGTCTTTTAATTTTTGAAACTCTCTTACTACCACTTGAATTTGTGCTATATGTTACCTCAGTTACTCTGCCCGAACCGTCTGTGATTTTGGTTAAGTCACCGTCGGTGTAGGTGTATGTGATAGTATTGTTGTGTTCGTCTTTTTCAGAGAGAAGTTTTCCGCCATCTGCGATTGATTCGTAAGTTTGTGTTATTGAACCGTTATCAATGAAGATATTATTTTCGTCTTTGGTAAGCGTAATGCCTAAGCCGTCCTCATCTTCCCATTTTGCGGTTTCTCCCTCAACAAGTTTAAGGTAATGGTCTGTACCGTCAGCATCGGTATAGATATAGTTGTAGCCTGCTTTGGTAAGGTTTTTGTCAGTCACTTCTCTTACATACTGGTTAAACGAGAACTGCCAACCGTAACCGCTTGCAGAACCGTTTTCAAATGCTGTGTCCTTGTTAACGCTGTTGTATGTTGCAGTAATGCTCAATGGCATTCTTGAGCCTGTTCCCTCATACAAAGTTTGGTTTATTACAAGGTTGCCGAGGTAATCCGATACAGCCGCCTGTGCGTTAGTGCCGACATTGATTGTGTGGTATGAAAGATTACTCTCCGTGCCTGTAAAATCTTTGTAGATGAGCGTTAAGGCAGGTGTTACAGATGAAGAAGAACCTTCATAAATATTAACTTGTTTTGAACCTATCGAATCAAACGCTTCAAGCACAAATCCGTTTGCCGATGTATCAGAATTTGCGTACCACTCTTTATACTGTTTAGTAAGGTCAAATGTGATATATCGGTTATCCTCATATGTTAATGAGTCATAGTCAAGAACCTTTGAATCATAAGTACAGTTTGTTGAATTATATGTATTCAGCTTATGTGCATTGATAATTATAGGCGAATCATCTTTACTGTTAAACAAAGCATCATTGTTTGATACCTCAAACTTATACTTCGCACTGATGATTTCTTCACCGTTACCAAGAGCATACAGCTTAATTGCTCTTCCAATCATCATATTGTCTTTTGAAAGATAGTATGGACCGTGATTGATTATTCTTCCGCTTGAGCTTGCCTCGCCATAGTAAAGCTGTGAACCCGTTTTGGTTGTTATCTCAGGATCAATCGTAATAGGAAATGCTCTGCCAATTGTATGAATGAAAGCGTAGTCGGCGGTCAGCTTGACCTGAAGATTTGAGCCTTTTTGCTTTACAATCTCAATCTTCATCTGAGTGCTTGTACTGCCCTTTGCATCGTACATATACGGTGCTGAAATTGTATATATTTCCTTTCCGTCCTTATTTGAAAGCGTGATTGTTTTATCACCCTTCTGCTTTGCTGTAAGGTTCGGAATTTTATAATTCAATGTAAATTCATTTTGAGCCTTTGCACTTTTGAGAATTATGTTTTCTTTAATGCCGGTTGTAGTAACAAAATACTGCAAGTCAACATCGCTGAAAACATCCTTATACAAAGTTTCTGTTGCTATATTTTTAAGCGTAGTAAATTTATCATTACCGCTTGTTTTTTCGTTATTTTTCTTTACATCAGCCTTGCTCTTGCCTGCATTATCGTAGCCCCAGCTGATTTTATATCCGTTTGATTGCAGTGAAATCATATTTTTTGACTTTGCTTTATTTGAAAGATTGACCGAAATATCACTGCTTTTGTTTGTGTATGAAGAATCGCCCGCTTCGTCTGGAGATGCAGTCTTATCCTCAGATAAAGTATTGTTATATTCAACCCATTTGCCCTTACTGTCTTTGTAGTGGACAGGTTCGTTGTACTGAGCAATCATCTTTGTTCCGTCTTCAAGCAAAAATTCTTTTGAATTTTCCGTTCTTTCGCCTGTTAGCTCTTTGACAATTTTGCTCTCTTCGGGATTTTCTCCGACAATATTGTCGAATGATGAATATTGAGTTTCCGTCTTTGGCAGTGTCGCCGCTACAACATCAACAGGCAACGATAACCCAACCGTTGCACACAATGTTATTGAAACTGCCGATAACATTTTCTTTATTTTTCCGTTCATACTCTAGCCTCCTGTTTTTTGATTTGTTGATAAGTTTAATAAAAATTTCCCCTATGCTTTCTTTTTAAACTTTAATCTATCCTCCTTTCACTTATAACTCATTTGGTAATTGTTCACTGTTTTTAACTGCTATCTTCCTACATTTTGTATGCTATTGTTATTATATATCACATCGTGCAAAGTTGTAAATATATTTTTATGAGTTATTTTATTTTTGTAAATTCCGACAATAAGAAATGCTTGTATTTGTATATATTACCTGTTGCAACTACCCTGCCGCCAAATTTTAGGCATAAAAAAAGAGCCCAATGGCTCAGATGTTAAAAATATTAAATAAGTAATCGTTATTGATTATATTCAATTTTCTGATATACACTTGGTTTTTTAGATTTATAAGAAGGTATCATTTTATTTACTCCATTATGTTTTAAATTTTGCTTGTATTCTAAAGAGGCCCTTTCGAGCCTCCTTACCGCAAATGTTCTGCCCCATTCTGACTGATATTTTGTCGGAATATATCTTAAGATAGTTTTTCAACAAATTATATTACTTTTTAGACTTTTGATTTGTTTTTGCAACTTCATCCAAACCTATAAAGTACATACCTTTTCTTTTTTGTTTTTTCAAGTCTGATACTGTCTCTGTAAACAGAATAATCTATTTGTTTTTATATGTCAATACATAGAGGAGTTTAACATACATCACGCTATACATATTATATATAGAGGTGATTATGATTTACAAATATTTTGCCTAAGGACATAACTACTTCTTTTTATGTTTATGAATTGCATATGCAACTGCACCTGTTGCGGCGGCACCTGCTACTGCTCCTGCACCGGCAGAAACAACTGAATTATCTGAATTGGCGGCACTTTGAACAGCTTCGGTAGTTGCCTGAACAGCTGTGCTATTTTCAATTGTTGTGTCGGGTACAGTTGTAGGAGCTGTTGTAGGTAACGGCTTAGTGGTCGACGGAACAGTCACTTTGTGTGTAGTAGGCGGTATTGTCGGTTTGTGTGTAGTCGGAGGATCGGTTACTACATTACTGTGTGATGCGTGAGAACTATGTTCAGTTGCTATGTTAGAATGTGAGGCATGTGAAGCGTGAGAATTATGCTCAGTAGCAACATTTGAATGTGAACTGTGACTGCTGTGCGAATCATGTGACGAATGGCTTTTAGCAGATGTGTGTGACACATGAGAACGATGATAAGAAGTTGATGAATGCGAAGAATGTGAACTGTGAGAAGAATGTGCGGCCTGAGCATTTATTCCTGCAATTATGCTTAACAAAATAACCATTGAACCGACTGCGAGTATCTTGTTTCTTGTTATATTACCCTCTTCATCATTGATAAAATTGATTATCTCTTTCTTAACCTTTGGGAACATATCATTTTCCATAAATTTACACCTACCATTTCTCTATTATTGATTTTTCTTTTTCGTTTTGGAGTGCGGAGAAAATTCTATCAAGAATCCCTCTATATATTTTACATCTGTAAGAATTCGGTTCTCTGTTAAATATATTTTTATTTAATGCCAAATTTGTTACAGGGCAAGTTCCGCAATAGGGGCTGTAAACGCAATCATGGCAAGTCGGAAGTGATTCGAGTACACTTGAAATACAAGCAGCTTTACAATTATTGCAATTTATAAGTTCATCATATGTATTGTCATATACATTACCGAGTTTAAAGGAATCGTCTCCCATTTCAGCAAGCATTCTTCCCTCATCACAAGTATATATATTACCGTCATAATAATAAGCAATCTGACCGATGCCTGCTCCGCATGGAGAACGCAACTCCATATAATTCACGGGATAACCGTGCAGGATCTTAGACAAAAAAATTGTTGCATGACCTTCACTGATTTCTGTACCATTCATGTTGAGTTGCAAAATATAATCAAAAGCTTTGTTGTAAAATTCTATAAATTCTTCGGCAGAATATCCGACAATGTTCCAATCTTTATTTGCACAACCAAGAGGAGTAAGCGGTCGGATAAAAATGCTTTTTAAGCCCATTGAAATATACTCATCAACTATTTCTTTATAAAACGACAGACTGTTGGAGGTCGTAGTTTGAATTGCACCAAACTTTATATCATTAAGTTTTAATTGTCCAATAGATTGTTTTACATCAGAATATGAACCTTTGCCATTGCGATAACATCTGTTCATATTATGCACAAGTTCATTACCGTCAATTGAAGTTGATATGCCTACATTGTATTTCTTAATAAAATCTATAATTTCCTGAGTTATAAGCGTGAGGTTTGTCACAATGTTGTACGTGATAGTTTTTGATTTTTTCTTTAACTCTGTATATTCCACAATATGTTTAATAACAGAAAAATTAGCAAGGGGTTCACCACCTTGAAATTCAAATGAAAGATTATCATTCGGTGAAGTTAATGCTACATCCACGGCTCTTTCTGCAATCTCTTCTGTCATAAATCCGTTAGGTATTTCATTACCGTTTTGAGCTTGACAATACACACATTTTAAATTACAGCTGTTAGTGACAACAAAAATGTGCAATCCGGTTGACGAGAAAAGATAATTTTTACTGTCACGAAAATAAGGTTTTACTTTTTCGGCAAATCCTCTCGGAGAACCATCGTAGCAAAACATATTTTCCTCTGCGGATTTTCCAAAGGCTGAATTCATATCGACTTGGTTATTTATCAGATAGAAGAGTTCTTTTTTATCAGCAAACAAATGTCGTCCTAAATCATTTGTAATAAGATATTCATTATTTAATTTTTTAAAATTAAAATAGTTAATCATATTTTTATTTTCCTAATGGTATAATATCGTCTTTTGAAAGTCTTACAGTACCTGCGAACATTCCTCCGCATGCGTCTTTTTGACAGCATTTTTCGCATCGTTCTGTATATCTGATTTTATAATCACTAATGCTTTTTTCGCAAAGACTTCTGTACATTTTATCAACAGCACAGAGAGGGAAATTGTATAATCCTACATCAATGCCTGCACCAATCAGTAAATCAATTGCTTTCTTTGATGCTCTGAAAGCATCGGGGTAGCTTATCCATACTCTGTTTTTATTTTTTGCCGCATTGCCTGTCATTTCAAGTCCGATAAATTTTACACACTCAATGCCTAAGAAGTTATCGGTAATGAGTTTAGCTATATCGGTTATGAAGTCTGCGTTCAATCTGCTTACAACTATACGAAGTTCAATTTTCGCCCCGATTGACAGCAAATTCAACAAACCGTTAAATGTTTGAATAAAACTTCCTTTAGCCTGAGTAATGCTGTCGTGAGTTTCACTGTTATACCCATGGATAGGTACGCCTAATTTAAGAGCATGAGGACAAGTTTGTTTGAATAAATTCAAGTATTCTTTATTGCTAAAAATTCTGCCATTTGTGAGTAACAAATACGAAGTATTCGGCAAATTATCTTTAAGAAAAGAAAGTAAATCAAAAATACTTTTGCCTATCAAAAACGGTTCTCCACCCGTAATTGTTATGTGACACACATCATTCGGAAAATATTTTGCTATTCTTATCAGTTCATCACCGTAATAATTCTCGCCGTTTCTTCGTATAGATTCAGCAGTCGGACACATAACGCAATTTGAATTACATCTGTTTGTTACAAGTATTGCATTATCAAGTGAAGCATTATTAAAGTATTTATAGGCATTACCTCTGTTGTCAACCTGAAAAACATCATAATCGGCACACAAACTAAATCTTTGTGTTTCTTCTTCTGACAGATTTAGAGTAATGTTTTCAGGGTAAATGATAATACTTCTATTGCTCAAAAGTCCCGTATTCAATTCTTTTTCCAACAAATAATCTTTTACTCTCTCACTCTTAGCAAATGAAAATATTCTTGGCTTTCCGTCATAGTCTTTAATTTTTATAATCAATTTAACATTACTCCCACAACGATATATGTTACTATTCCAAGAGAAATAAATATAGCAAACGGAATTTTTCGTACTATTTTAACCGTTTTGCTTCCATACTTTGACTTTTCCCATCGGTGAATACTTTCACATTCGCTTTCGGATATTCTATCGCTTACGTTTTCATGTGACATATCAGGCAGACCTTTCACTCTTGAATTCAAAAACAGCATTGAAGTTTCCGTAGAAATAATCATACCCGCTTTAACATCAGAAGTATTTATATATTCATAGTTGTACTCACTGATAAAAAGTTTCATAAGCATAACTATAAATACAAGTCCGAAATTAACAAGATACATAATTTCAGACGATTGTCTAAGGCACATAAATATGACTGCCAACACCAATGCTATCGGCAAAATTATTCTTTTATTAAGATGCTTTAATGAATTCAGCAAAATAACAAAAGATATATTTATTGCTAACAGTACAAATATGTAATGTATGAAGAACTCAGCAAAAAAGTATAAAAGTATGTTGTCAATCGCTATTATGCAACAAACGGATGTTATATAATTTAATGCAAACGACTTCATACCGGATTTAATTTTAGCTTTATCGGCGATTTTTTTCTGTTTAATACCGCAATATATAGAGTCAAAAATGAGGAATATATAACTGTATGCAAAAGCAAGTGCAATTGCAAAAATTATAGAAAAATTCAGAAAATTAAATTTAGAGTATAATTCTACAGGTGCTAAAATTGAAATTACAATTAAAAGCTTGCAATCGCCTGCCGCCAAAATATGGGCAATGTATAAGATAACAGATATTATCAGAGAGGTTAAAATACTAATCACAGAATCAAGTAGTGTTTCAGCTCCAAAAAGCAGAAACTGCAAAACGAGCAAGACAATTCCGAGCAAAGAAAACGGCAACAGATAAAGATTTTTCACATATCCGAATTTTATATCAGTATACGACGAACCTATACATAAAATAATAATGAAAACAACTTTTAATACGCTCGAAATGTTCATTTATATCACATTCATAAGATCAATAATATAGTTTGAAAATTCACAGGCAGTTAAATTTATGTCCGCTTTTGAGGCTAACATTCTGCAAATTATTTTGTTGTCGCATTTTTCAGAAATAATTTCTGCAATGTCATAAAAGTCATCGATGGCTTTTCTTATGCACTTTTGATCATATAAATTCAAGTCAAATTCAATTGTTTTCATTGTTTTCAAACCAATCTGTAAGGATTTCATCAGCATTAAAATCGGTTGTTTGCGGCTTAGGTTCTTCATCATCAATTATTGTAGATGCCATAGCTCGTGCAACCATAATTTTTCGGATATCAGCAGTTTCCAAATACACCTTATGTCGCATTGTTTGAAAGATCATTTCGTTGTCAAATTCTTTTTCTGACACGGTATTTCCCTCTTTCACGACAAAATCAACGATATATTCATTTTCAGTTTGACTAAGATGTATATATGCCTTGTCGGTAAAGTTAAATGCAGCCTTTAACAAAGCATCTTTACTATATAAATTTCGGTTATATTTTAACAACATAAAATACCTTCTTTACTTATCTTCTACATTATTCTATCATATTTTTAAGATTTGCTCAATTAAAAAACGTTCTAATTTATCACATATTATTTTATGCATTTTGCTAAAAAATCTTCTAAACCTTGATATAATTTAAGTTTAGATGGTTCTTAGCGTTGTCAAATTCGCCGAAGAATAATGTAAAGATACGGAAAGACACATAACATCCCGTCAGGTATGTTGAGAGCTCAGAGAACATCATACGGAAATTGCGGCTCATCATACATCAAAGTCCGATGCCAGCAAATTGACGATCTTTTCCAAACCCTTGATTTCCTGAATCTCGTTGAGAAACAGATAGGTCTTTCCATCAAGCGATATGTGTTCTTTCAGTTCTGCATATATATATATGTTTATAAATCATTATGACTGCATCCATCTATAGATAATATACCGCAATTCCTGTCATTAGTAAATTATCTGCGATTATAACCGCAAAACATTTTGATAATTTATTCTATTACGATTGCTCATTATAAAAGGAGTGAGTTATGAACTTTATAATAAATGGAGCATTTAAAGATGATACAAGTAATCCATCATCACTCCCCCTCTCTATTCTGCCGTCCTCATCAGTCATTCTTGTAACACAAAAAATAAGTTTACAGGAATTTTAGGCATAAAAAAAGAGCCCTATGGCTCAGATGTTAAAAATATTAAATAAGTAATTGTTATTGATTATCTTCAATTTTCTGATATACACATACTTTTTAAGATTTAAAAGAAGGTATCATTTTATTCACTCCATGCTGTGGAGGGAAGTCGATCACTTGCTCTTTTAGTGAAACTTTCTTTGAAATTTTGTCGATAAACGGAATTTTTACATGCAAGCCTGTTGACCAAGTTACATGATATGTTCCGAGTCTTTCGATTACATATGCGTGTGCCTGCGGTACTACCTTGACATTGCTTACAATTACTATAAGCAAGATTAAAAGGATGATACCTAAAATAATAAGTCCTAACATTATTTACCTCTCATTCTGATATAGGTTCTACTATGAGCTTTACGCCCTCGATTGCAAGAACCTTAACTTTTGTTCCTTTTAAAAGCGGTGCTTTGTCAGACTTTACAGTCCATGTTTCCGCACCGACCTTTGCCTGTGCTGTTTTGTCAATATCGGTTAAATCAGTCAGCATAAACCCGACTTGACCGATGTGACGGTCTGCGTTTGTTCCCGTTGTTTTGTTACGCCTTTTAAAGCGTTTCACAAGTGGTCGTGTCACAATCAGCGATACAAGTGACACAACAAGGAACACCGCCGACTGGATTGTTATGTCGCTCGTGAATATAGTTGTTATGGCGGCACAAATCGAGCCGAGAACAAACCATATTGACACAAGCTGTGTTGTGAAGCCTTCGCAAAGTAACATAAATATTGCAAAGCCTATCCACACTATCGGCATATATTGCTCCATAGAGCTGTCACCCTCCTTTTCGCATAATTTTAACACAATATTATATATTAGTCAAACTATTTTATTGCTATTTTATGCGTTTTCTTTCGAACATTTTCATCATTCAAAGCAGTCTGTCTTATATTATGTTTTGAGGTTTACTTGTATTCTATTCAAGCATTAAAAAGGAGGCTCTTTCGAGCCTCCTTACCGCAAATGTTCTACCCTACCTTATTGTAAAAAGAGTCTTAGTAAGTTAATTAATGTTATATATTTTTGCGTAGTAAGCCTTGACAAAGGCATCAACCATGTTGACAATTAGGCAAACTGCAATTAAATACTCAAAAAATGCAATAAAGTCATTAAATGTAGCTGTGCTAAGACCACCATTTTGACCTAAAAGGCTAATAACGGGTTTTATAGCAATGGTAAGAGCACCTGCTATCATTCCTGCAGGAAACGATCTTCCATTGTGAACTATCTCCTCAATTTTCGGCAATTTTTTCTCTAACAAATACTTTACATAGATAAAATAAGAAAGAACATATATTGCAATCTTAAATATAGCATATATCACATTAAAAACAGTAAACTCAAACGCAAAAAAACACGAAAGCAAAAATAATATTATAGAAACATAAAAGTAAGTTATAGCACTATTTAGTATTACACTCCATTTTGTTTTGTAATGATACACAAATACAGTTACAATTGACATAATACAAGACAAAATTCCTGCAGTTATAAGAAATGGTACTACACGGTCATCAAAAAATGAAAAACCTTCAAATGGGTTAACTTGCATCATAAATATCTGAAAGGTTATAATTAATACCATTAAAAAGTTGTATGCAAAATAGCTTAACATTTTAAATATTAAGTCAGGAATTCGCATTGATAAATATCTGAGATTCACAAATGTTTTAATTTTGCTATAGCTATATGTTTTAATATCAATATTCATAATCATCTATGCTACCTTTTAATACCAAGATTTTATATGTTCTCTTCCTGTTTTTCCGTTCCATTCAATTCCATCAACTAGTATGGAAACTCTTTCGAGCCTCCTTTCAGCAAATGTTCTACCCTATTCCGACTGATACTTTGTCTGAATATAACTTAATATAGTTTTTAACAAATTATATTACTTTTTTGACTTTTGATCTGTTTTTGTAACTTCATCCAAACCTATAAAGTACATACCTTTTCTTTTTGTTTTTTCAAGATGGATTTTTTTTGAATCAACAATCAAATCCGTATAGGAATTATTTTCAGGTTCGATAAAACAGAATATTCTGAATTTACCGAAAGTTACGGTTTTGTTGGCTTTATGTGCAGAATCGGAATATGCGAGAATATCAGTTTCACGATTTGGCACTGCTACAAAAAGAACCTGCTCACCTGTCTTTTTATCCCGCAATTTACAAGCTCTGATAAATTTGTATTCGTTTGGACAATGACTCTCAGAAAAATCAATATGCTCAAATACAGTATATTCAGCATTTCTGTTTATCATAGAAATTTTATTGCTTTTCTTTGTGTAAAGTGCAGGAGAAACTATATTAGTTTTTTCATCAACCATAAGAACAAACATACTGTTTGACAGATTAACAATCGTATCATACACAAAATGTTTAACTCTGTTATACCTCTTATTTGTGAAAGAAGTTTCAGAAATGACAGACTTAAAATACATATTGTCAAATATACATGAAACAATAATACAGATAAGTTGAATTATTAAAAATACAGCTAAAAGCAGAGGACTATGTCTGTAAACACCCAGACTTTTAACTAAGCCTCCAAAAATATTAAAAATCATTAAACCATAAACCTCACATTAAATTAAATAAAATTAATAGTATGTAGGATTTTTACATTGCCATGCATATTTCTTGCCTATTGGTCTGCCACAAGATCTACATTGTGTTTGTTTTTTAGGAAGGTTAGCCACCGGTTGCTTTTTTTGGGTCAAAGGAGGCTCTTTCGAGCCTCCTTTCAGCAAATGTTCTACCCAATATCAAAAATCAAGCGAACAACAACGTTATACAATATGTGCAAAATATCAAAAAGACTAATTTCAATTGCAGAAAAATAGATATTTTTAAATTCTTTCTTACAATTATTTCGACACCTCTATATTTTACAATCTGACGATATTTTTTTAAAGTTAAAAGCAGAAAGCATAAACTAAAAAGCACACAGAAAATAAAAATCCAAAAGTTAATTGCATAACTGTCAACAAAAACATACCTAATATATATAATCAATAAAACTCCTATACAGGAAAATACATAATTAGGAACGGTGTAACAAAAAATAGTTTTTTCACTAAAATACTTTTCAAAAGGTGGAGCGATTGAAATATTGGTTGCATCAAATGCTTCTCTAGAATCATACATTCGCTTTAAGCCTATAATGATTTGATATATTGCAAAAATAACTATTGAGTATATGTACTGTAACTCTTCACTTTCATAAAATTCGGCGACAGACAAATAAATATAATTTTGCAAATGCGAATCAGCCAGTATCCACAAAGACAATATTTGAGTTATACAATACCACAAGATTAAGCTCATATAACACAACGGTCTTTTGCTTTGGTCATATTTTAACACATCATATTTTACAGTAAAAAATATGAGCAAAAAACTAATCAAGAGTAACAATATTGTTAAAACAATGCCAAACACATCTGTTGTTTTAATAGATTTATAGCATGGTAACATAAAGCTCAAAATACTAAAAATGTATAAATGAAAGCCACCAGTAATAATATTAACAACCATATTAACAACTGTAATCAAATAAGAAATCAAAAAAAGCAAAAGAGAAAGTAGATATACTTTCTTTTTTTTACACACCACACCACTTTCTTTCATTTTCACTACTCCATTTATTACTCCAATATGTCGATAAGGAAGTTGTTACTAAAGAAGCTACCACTGAACACACCATACCTCCTATTCCAGGTATAAATGCAGAAGCAAAAATACCTACACCAGCCATAAGAATATCAAATCCAAATAATAAACCTTTTTGTGAGTCGGTTAATAAAGGATTAGAAAAATTAACTGCTGTATCAACACTAATTGAAAATATACTGAATGGAGCTGAAAGAGCCGCATTGAATTTTAACGCTGCTAAAAAAGGTTTTGGTGCTTTTGCAACCGCACCTGCTGCTGTACTAAGCCCAGAATTAATCGTACTAACTGCATGTGTAGCTCCAGTCGAACCTGAGGATTGTTTGTACTTTATAAAATCCCCTTTGTCATTCACTCCATAATAATTTGTACCATGACACTTATTATATAATTTTATTCCTTTTTCGGTTTGTAAAAAAGCTCTACGTGTAGAATCGCATTTTGGGCAAGTAGGAGCACCGCAAGAATGCTCTCCATTTGGATCAGAAAGATTAACTGGATTATTACCACAATAAGCAAAAGTATTAGCATCTAAAATGCTTCCGCCTGACTGGAAATAACCATCGGCGTTGATAAAGCGGTGGGTTACGGCGTCGTAGTAACGGCGCATCAGGTAGTAAAGACCTGTTTCTGTGTCCTGATAATAGCCTCTGTAACGGAACGGATTCAAGTTACCGATATGGTTCGGGTTTGTAATTACATTGCCGTTATTATCGGTTATAGAAATCACATTGCCCCAAGCATCATACTCATAGTGTGCTTTAAGTTCGCCTGCTCCGTTGTAAATTCCGACAATATCGCCACGGGAATTATGGGTGTAGTAGTAGGAATACTCGGTACCGCCGTCAGTCAGGGTGTATCTGACATTATACAAAATTCCGTTTGAATCGTATGAATAATAGAACTTTGCGTCGCCACGGGTTTCATATAATAGCTGACCGTTAAGGTACGCATATGTGTATTTTACACCATTTACGGTTTTAGTTGTACGAACACTGTCGCTGTCATAGCCATAGCTTATGCTTGTATCACCGTTTGTGAATGTTGCAAGCTGTCTGCCGTTTTTCCATGTCATTGACATTCCGTCACGGTATGTAAGCGGATTGCCGTTTGCATCATAAGCATACTGCGTTGTACTTCCTTGCTCATTTGTTTCGGAAGTTACATAGTTGCCTGTGCTGTCATACTCAGAGCTTGTCTGCATATACGGCTTTGTTTTGTCAACAGACTCGGACAATACTTCATAATCAACATAATTGTCAACCTCTGTATCATCTGAATCGTTACCTGCACTGACCGAAGAATCATCTTTTGAATCTTCTGATTGTTTAGTCACATACCCCGTTGCTAAAATATTCAGTTCAGCATTGGTAACCGTCATTTCATTCTCATTATAACCGTAAACAAACGTAAATGCAATATAATTTACAACTTCATTTGTTTTTTCAGGAGTTACCGAAAGCGATACCTGCTGATAACTGTCTGTGTCAGCACTAAAGTTCTGATAATGGAACTCAGGTGTACTGCTGTTATTGTAGTAAATATTAAGTGCAATGCCAAATGTTCTGTTTTCATTTGAAAGCGGAACTGAATTTGACTTTGCTGTACCGTTAATTTTAAACGATACTCCCGCTCTACCTACTTTTACATTCTGATAGATATATTTGTTACCCAATGAGTTATCATCAGTGCAAAACCTGAAAAGAATGCGGTATTATCTTCGCTTGTAGGGTTTCATCCTTTAGTGAAGTTGTTCCGAGATACTGATAATAACCTTCCTCTTCTGTTGCAGCAGAACTGTCAACCGTTACCTTACCGCCTTTACTTGCGGTACTGCCCTTTGTGCCGTCAGTACCGTATTCGGTGATATTAGTTACCTTGCCGTTTGTGTAGGCAAATTTATGTGTCGGCAGGGATTTCATATAGCTGTCGGATACACCCGAAATTGAAATTTGCGAATTTTTTATGATTTTAAAAAACTTACACACTTTTCTTGACAAAGCCGTAATAAAAACAGCATTACAACTTCACAAACACAATCAAAGGCACAGCTGAACGGATTTTTCCGTAAGCTGTGCCTTGTTCTTAGTTGTGTATCACTTGGTCTTTTACAATTTCTGTTGCTTATAAATTTCATACATTCTTATTTTTCGGCTTTCCGCAACTATTGACATTGAGCCTATTTAGTTTACAATTCGAGGGAATTTACATTCAGCAGAAACTCATAAAGTCCAAGATGAAGTATTCCGTCCTCGTCCGTCCAAGACTTCATTGAAGTTTTGCTGATAATAATCTTTTTAAAGAAATCCTTTGTATTCTTCAAAGGTCTGAGTTCGGTTTCAAGTTTTGACGGGTCCGAAACATTTAGCGCAGATTGAATATAGTATTTTTTAGAACCCTTGTTTACTACAAAATCTATCTCGCACTGTTTTTTTGACCTCTTTCCTACACTCGTTTCCACGATTTCTACAACACCGACATCAACGGAATACTCTCGACACAGAAGTTCATTGTATATAATATTCTCCATTATGTGCGTTTCTTCCTGCTGCCTGAAATTAAGTCTTGCGTTGCGAAGTCCGATGTCGGCGCAATAATACTTTGATGGGTATTCAAAATACTTCTTGCCTTTTACATCGTATCGTTTCGCATTGCTGAACAGAAACGATTCAATTAGATAATTCAGATAGTTGGAAACGGTTGTACCTGAAACCTTAATATTTTTCACCGTCTGCAAGGTATTTGATATTTTGCTTGCATTGGTAAGCGAACCCACAGAAGAACAAAGGTCATCCGTTAATTCGCTGAGCACATCAGGCAACTCAATATCATAACGCTCCACAATGTCTTTGAAATAAACCTCGGTGAAAAGAGTGTGCAAATAGTTCATCTTCTCCGCATCGCTCTTTTTTGTTAAAACAAGCGGCATACCGCCATATAAAGCGTATTCCTCATAGGCGTCGGATTTATCTCCGCCCACAAAAGAATAATACTCTTTGAAAGAAATAGGATAAACTCTAACCTCATCACCTCTGCCACGAAAGGCAGTCAGTACATCTTTCGTAAGCATTTTTGAATTACTGCCTGTTACATAAATGTCAACATTGCGAAGCCGCATAAGACCGTTGAGTACATTGTAAAGCTTAATGTTCTCAGGCTTTTTAAGTTCATCCTTTGTGATTGCGTACTGCACCTCATCAATGAGAATATAGTACATATCTGAGTTCACGATTTTCCCACGAATATATTTCGACAGTTCATCGGGATCACGGTACTTTACAAAGGTATCATCATCCAAGGCAATCGTAATGATCTGTTCTTCTTTTACACCGCTTTCAATCAGATAATCGTAAAACAGATTGAACAGCAGAAAACTCTTACCACATCTTCTGATTCCGGTAATTACCTTAATCAGTCCGTTTTCTTTTCTGTCAATAATTCTGTTAAGATATTCGTCACGCTTAATAATGTTCTGCATTGTAGCCCTCCGCTCACTTAAAACTTACGGGTATTTTTCCCTGACTTTCAAGTATAGTATACCACCATTTTTGCAAAATATCAAGCACTTACTTGAAACTTAAGTGTATTTGCACCTAAGTTTTTATTATATTTCCAACATCTCTCCCCCTCTCTATTCTACCGTCCTCATCAGTCATTCTTGCAACACGAAAAATGAGTTTACAAGAATTTTAGGCATAAAAAAAGAGCCCAATGGCTCAGATGTTAAAAATATAAAACAAGTAATCGTTATTGATTATTTTAAATTCTGCGATATTTCCTTTGTTTTCAAGATTTACAAGAAGGTATCGTTTTATTCACTCCATGCTGTGGAGGGAAGTCGATTACCTGCTCTTTTAATGAAACTTTCTTTGAAATTTTGTCGATAAACGGAATTTTTACATGAAGTCCTGTTGACCATGTTACATGATATGTTCCGAGTCTTTCAATTACATATGCGTGTGCCTGCGGTACTACCTTGACATTGCTTACAATTACTATAAGCAAGATTAAAAGGATGATACCTAAAATAATAAGTCCTAACATTATTTACCTCTCATTCTGTTACGGGTTCTACTATGAGCTTTACGCCCTCTATTGCAAGAACCTTAACTTTTGTTCCTTTTAAAAGCGGTGCTTTGTCGGACTTTACCGTCCAAGTTTCCGCACCAACTTTTGCCTGTGCTGTTTTGTCAATATCGGTTAAATCCGTGAGCATAAACCCGACTTGACCAATGTGGCGGTCTGCGTTTGTTCCCGTTGTTTTATTACGCTTTTTAAAACGTTTTACAAGCGGTCGTGTCACGATAAGCGAAACAAGTGACACAACAAGGAACACCGCCGACTGGATTGTGATGTCACTTGTGAATATAGTTGTTATTGCGGCACAAACCGAGCCGAGAACGAACCATATTGATACAAGCTGTGTTGTAAAGCCTTCGCAAAGCAACATGAATATTGCAAAGCCTATCCACACTATCGGCATATACTGCTCCATAGGGCTGTCACCCCCCCTTTTCGCATAATTTTAACACAATATTATATATTAGTCAAACTATTTTATTGCTATTTTATGCGTTTTCTGTCAGATAAATTGTATGTGTCAAGTTTAGTTACTGCTTGTCGGTGTTTTTATGTTTATGAAGTTTTAATTCTGTCAAATTTAAAAGCACGGTTATAATACTAATCAAAAATATTATTGTCAGCCACAATGACGCTGTAAATGTTCTAGAGAACAGATTTACAAGCATTTGATTTCCTGTTAGGCTTTGTGAGTTTAGTGTTTGTGCATTATCAACAAGCACATTCAGGTAATTTGAAATGTCGAAAATGTTATCATTCGGTATATATTTTGAGGGGATAAAAATGCTGAAATTACAAATATTAAACACAATCAAAAGCACGGCAGGTATTCCTGCAAAAACAAGCACAAGTGCAACATATTTTAGCGGAATATTTTTTAGCGATTTCAGAAAGTAGTTTAATTTGAGATTTTCTTTTATCTCCTCAAAAAATTTTCTACTGAACCTATACCACAACTTCAATGCAATAATGCTAAATCCGATAAATATTGCAAGGTATAAAATATGTTCAAATGACGAGAGCGTTTGATTTTTCTCATTCAGATTAACCGAATAATACTGCGGCAAATCCATTTGCTCAACAATTGCTCCCGTATATACCGAGTTATCGTAAACAATCATATCAACCGTTCTGTCACCATAATTTTCGGATGTTGTATATGGAACATACACTCTCTGTTTGTCATCAGCAGAAAACTTATTTATTAAGCTTTCGTTTTCACATATCACACCGCAAATTGTATATTGATTTCCGTCAATGCAAATCTTTTTACCGACTGCATCTGTTGTAAAAAACAGTTTGAGAGCAAGAGAACTTCCAATTATTGCAACCTTATCTCTGTTATCTATGTTTTTGGACGAAATATTTTCGCCGTTAATTTCGGTCTTATAATCCGAAAACCAGTTTTCATTCACAAGTACCGTAGTTACGGTTTCTTCTTTAACTTTTGTTTCTTTACCCTCGGAACAAAAAGCTATGCCTTTGTCAGTAATCCGTTCAAACAGCTTTTCAAGTTCAGAAACCGTTTTTGGAGCAGTTTCGGAATTTTTATCATAAGTTAATTGAGTAACATCAGGTAATTGCCCTTTTGCATTTTCAATAATTATAATATTCGCAATAAAAACGCTCACAGTCAGCAACAGCAGTAACAGAAACGAAACAATTTTTCTTTTGCTCACACTGTTTCCTCCTCAATATAAACACTTGAACCGTTTTCTATACTCTTGGTTGTTTTATATACAACTTGACTGTCGCCAAAAAGTGAGTCCGATGTCACCTCGCAATACAGCTCGTCACTGTTACATATATCCACCGAAACCTCTTCAACTGTTGCATCACCGTTTTCGGTTTTATTTATAACAAATACTATTCCTGTATTGCCTGCCCCATCCACCGATGAAACAGGCAAAAGATAATGTGTTTTCATATCATTTGAACCTGCGGTATCGTCAATTACACCTGTTTGAACCGAAACCACTTTGACCTTTGGAAGAAGCATATTATTGATTGTTTTTGAAAAATATGTAAGTAATGCAATCACAATAAAAAATACAATTGAAAATTTCAACACTACGCTCTTTAGCTTATCTTTTTTCATAAAAACCTCTCTCCTATCCCTTATCAGTTCCGACAAACGGCGAATCAATATCCCTGTGTCCGTAAAGATAAATAAGCAATGCAGGAATCATAAATATAACTCCGCAGGCAAATATTATGCCGTAATCCGAACTACCAACATCAGTAAGCGTTACGGAAAGCGGATACATACCCTCATTATCAAAATAAATCAGCGGTTGTTCAACTACATTCCAATTATCAATAAAGCAGAGCAACGCAAGTGTTATGAGTCCGCCCTTAATCTGCGGAAGAATAATATTAGTAAATATCTTCAAATATGACGCACCGTCAACTCTTGCCGCCTCAATTGCGGAATCGGGAATGTATTTTATACTTTGCCTCAAAAGACAAATTCCGAATGCAGAAAAAGTTCCGGGTAAAATTACCGCAAGAAAATTATTCAGCAAATTCATATTTTCAAGAATCATATAATCAGGCACAAGAGTTACCTGCAACGGCAGAATGAGCAAAATTATGTATATGAAAAACAGCTTGTCCCTGAACGGGAATTTCAATTTTGCAAAAGCAAAAGCCGCCAATGATGATACTGCAACCTGACCGATTACTGTCGGAAAAGTACAAACAACCGAATTCCAGAACTTCAACAAATATTCGGGTTTTCTGAAAAGAGTCTGATAAAACTGCTCCAAAGTTGCCATATTCGGAATCATATTGAGTTCTTTATATTTTCCGTCAGAAAAATTGAGCATCTCGCTTACCTGTGAACCTGTCATAAATGAACAAGCAAGCATATAAATGACAGGAAACAAAAACAGCACAGTTACAGCAATTAGCAAAATATATTTTAGTATTTTCATAACCGTATCTTTCATAACAAACCTCTCAAGAATAGCTGTGTTTCCTTTCAAAGCAGAAGAAAATAAACAGCACAATAATTATAAACAGCGATAAGACAATTGATGCCGCCGACAATCTTGGATAGTTAAGATTGTAATAATTGTTGTTGATGAAGTTCTGCAAAAAATACACATTGGTGTTTGGATAATCACCAAACAAAGCAAATACCTCACGGAAAATTTTAAATGAATAAATAAGCTCCATCAGAAAAACAAAAAATGTAGTTGGCGCAATCATAGGTATAGTAATTTTAGTTACAAGCTGATGAGCTTTTGCACCGTCAAGCCTTGCACTTTCGTAGAGAGATTGCGAAACATTGGCAATGCCTGCCGTAAAAAGAATCACACAAAATCCGCAGTACTTCCACACATAAATAAAAACGATCATCACCATAGACCATTCCGAATTAAAAAATTCAACAGTATTAAATCCAAGTGAATTAAGTAATCCGTTGATTGCACCGTAATCATCAAAAACTAATTGCCACACGCAAATCAGAGATGCAATCGGAACTACAACGGGAATAAGCAATGCACTTCTGAAAAAGGAAGATATTTTATTAAAAGAATTAAGAAACAACGCTATCAAAAACGAAATCACCATTAACAACGGTATCGCCGTAACTGTAAATATACCCGTGTTTTTAAGTGCAAGCAAAAATGTGTTGTTTTGAAAAAGCTGTATGTAATTTTCTATGCCCACAAAAGTATCGCCGACATACAGGCTTTTGGTAAAACAAATTATGTACGGCACAATATAAAACACCGCTATGCCTAAAAAAGACGGTAATATAAACAGGTATGCTGCTATATGTTCCTTTTGTTTTCTTGTTAATTTAGATTTTCTCATAATTTATTCCTACTCAGTCAAATAAATTTCCGTTGCCGATGTAAGCTGACGAATAAATTTATCTTTTGAAATATCCCAGTTTAAGTAATCGTTCACAATACCTCCGATAACCGAGGAGTTGTAATAAGTATTTTCAAATTCCAGATAATCATATAAAGTACAACTGCTTATACTGTTAATCATATCTAAATATTCATTAAAAAACTTAGTTTTTATTTCATCTGAATATTCTTCCTCAGATTCCTCATACTCTCCATCATCATTAATATCATATACACGTTTTGACGTATGGTCAATTACATATTCAAAAGCAGCTTTATTTACAGGCAGTGCCCTTACCACTATTGATGGTGATGAGCTGCTTTCACTCCATAATTTTTGAATATCATAACTTAAAACATATTGAATAAAAGCCAATGCTTTTTCTTTGTTATTTGAATTATTATTCAATGCAATACCACATTGAACAAATGCTGATACTGCATTCGCCTTTTTATTGTAGTTTGGAATAATAACCGGCGTGCTGTTATTATTATAAATATAAAAATAAGAATTTAGCGTACTCATCATAGAACCATCGAAAGATAATTGTGAAGTACGAAACAAATAATTACCTGTTATATCCCATGTAGTTCCTTCTTTTCTTGAATTATCATTCCTAATCATTTTTCCAATATAATCTAAGCTCTCGGTAAATTCATCGCTTGAAAATTCTGTAGTTTTATTATAAAAATCCACATATTCATTAACATAGGAACGGAAGAACTTATATGTTTCATCTTTATTTCCAAAAAGCGCATAACTATGGTCTTTGTCAGATAACCGTATCTCTAACTCTTTAAATGAAAAGTTAGTATTTTCCAGATTATATTTATCTAATATTTCCTGAGTTGTTATAAGTATATTGGGGCAATAAGCTATAGGTATAATATATCGCTTTCCATTGTAAATTCCGCAATCCATTATTGTTGAATTATAGTCATCAAAATCTATATCGGATTTGTATAATTCCGCAAGCTCATCTATATCCGCAAATGAACCGTTATCAATCAGCTTTTCAAAAGGTAATTTTTGATTCAATGAAATTATGTCAGGTCCTTTCCCCGCCATTATCTCCGTTGATATTTTTGTAAGCATAGTATCTTCCGAATCAAATTCCACAATTTCAATTTGATATGACTCATCAAGGTTTTTAAGACAATAATTATTATATTTTTGTATCAATTCTACACAAAGCGAATCTTCATTGTTTATGGTATAATATTTTAATTTTTGACCGTCTTCATTATTCTTTGAACAGGATGCAAAACATAATAATATTGCCAGCAATAAAAATATTGATGTCAATTTAATATACAACTGATATTTCACCTCAAACTTAATCAAGAAAAAACAGTTAATTCATACGGATAAGTAGCGAAATTAATATGCACTGAGTTAAATTCACTTCATTAATAATTGAAAGTAACATATAAACCCTTTGCAGGGTCGGGAACTACTACAGTATCACCCTTAACTTTAGTTACAACTACATAATGCAATAAGGAATCGTCAAATATCACGTGTGCAATTGCAGGCAAAGGCAATTTATTAGTTAACACACTTTTTTATCCGCTTCAACAACTTTTTGCTGAAAGCCAAAATGCTCAATTACCTTTACTAGTCCGTGTGCATTGGTACCTTGGCGGTCAGTACCTGCAATATCACGAATTTTTGCTATTGTAACTTTTAAGTTGTATTTTTTAAAAATTGCGGCCAAGCAAGCCAGACCGCAATCTGTTTCATCATTTTGTAATATACATTTAAAATTACACATACTTAATCTAAAAAACTATTCTTCTAAATAGATTTCTGCTTTACCTTGTATTTCTTTAACAAATTGCTCTTTATTTATTTCTCCGTTAATGTATTTTGATACACTGTCACCTATAACCGAATGGTTAAAATAATTATTTTTAAAACTGCAATTGTTTATGCCATCCAAAAAACTTATATAGCTGTTAATATAGTAATCATCAACTGTATCTTTATCATAATCCACACCAAAGGATTTAGCATCTGTTTCAGCCATTTCTTCAATTAATTTTGAGCGGGCATTTTTATTTACAGGAAGTCCAATCTCTGGACTACATTGAGTTTTTTCACTTAACATATACTTTACAAACTCATATGATTCACTTTTTCTATCTGAATTCTTATTAATTAATAACCCTTTATCAAAAAAAGCCGAATAAGTATTTTCCGAATTTGATAAGCTATTAAGTATAATTGGGGTTTGTCCTTTAGATCTAATATAATAATATATACTGCCAATGCTATTTGGCTCAGAACCGGCAATTTGCTCAAGATTAACAAACACTACATTTCCCTGTAAAAGCGGATCAAGTCCATATGAAAAAGTTGGGTCTTCAGATGGATTATATCCAGAAATTAAATTATCTATTGCATCGATATCTGATAAAAAGCTATCAGAATTCAATAGATTTTTTAGTAGTAAAAACTTACTAAATTTCTGATTATCTTTTCATAAGTTGGTAAATGCCGATATATCCCGTATTTTAGGGCTTTATCGGTATTTTCTTTTTGGAAGATACCTTGCATAAGCTGGCATTTACCAGCATGAAAATGCAACCAAAAGTAGTAAATGAGTAGTAAATATAAGCTCCGATATTAACAAGCCAGTCTTTCCAGTTCTGCTTTTGCAGATTGAAATGTACCGTGTGCATAATAGCCAAGTGTCATGGTTATGTTAGCGTGTCCCATAAGATATTGCAGGGTGTTTGGGTTCATTCCTCTGTTTGCCATATTCGTACAGTAAGTATGTCGGAATGAATGTGGTGTGATGTTCGGTAACTTGTCCGTGTGATACTTGTTATACTTCTTAATTAGTCCTCGCACCATGCCCTCATAGTTTCCTGCAACTTTAGGCAAGCCCTCACGGTTT
>ERZ772872.441-NODE-441-length-42761-cov-5.639044_pt1 | contig 42761 bp, 39 predicted proteins | sample MGYA00512132_ERZ772872 | MGnify/ENA primary metagenome ERZ772872 (study PRJEB29015, sample SAMEA2737724) | human gut metagenome | biome: human gut; feature: human-associated habitat; material: faeces | place: China | collected 2012 ...
GCGGTGCCCTGATGAAGGGAGAGAGTGCTGCCTGTGAGGTGGCGGAGAGTGGTAGCTATTCAGGCACAGGAGAGTATGGAGATGTAGGTGGTCATCATGTTCATGCTAAAGCTGGTTTTAAAGATGATGTAAATTATGACCCTAAAAAAGGTTTTTCAATAAGTCAGAATTTTATGAGGGACAATGGGTTAGACCATAATATTATGACTTCGAAACAGCGAGAATTATTTAAAGAGCTATATGAAAGTGGCAGACCGAATACTTTAGAAGAACATACAAGAATTGCAAGAGAAGCATTAAAAGCTGGTGGAGCTAGTGATTCTATGATAGATGATTTAATTAATGCATCATTAAGAAATTTGAGGGAACAAGGTGTAACAGCACCTACAAGAATACCTTGGTATTCAAAATAAATATTAGGAGGAATGTAAGAATGGACAATTATTTAGAAGAATTTGGTAAGATTTTTATTAAGGAAGTGAGGGATAGAACTATTGATGTATTTGATAGAAAAACGCAAGGTTTGATGAAAAGTAAAGAGTCCCAGTTATTATTTGAGAGAGTGAATAAATTGAATGATGAGCAAAAGTCGCTAATCAGTGATATTATTCCTCAGATTGTAGATTTGAGTATTCATAATATGTTATGCCTATTTGAAGAACATGATGAATTTCAGATTATTGTTGGCGGAGAGAACATTGCGGATATAAGTGATGGGTTATCTGGTGAATTGTATACATCGGATGGTTGGATTGAAAAATTTTCAGAACAAAGATATTAGATTAATATATCGTTTTAATTATATTTTCATTTAAGGTTATTAAAAACTAAAATAGAATATTGTTCCATCAAAGATGCAGAAAGCATTGTTTTCATGGCATTTGTTGCTGTGAAAACAATGCTTTTGCGGAAATGAGGTTGAGGTGCTTGAAAGCCTGAAAGGCTGGATAATTGATCCGAATACACAGGCACAAAAGACCATTGAAAACTATGAAAACCAGCGCCTTAGCATAGAAGATGCCATAGAAAGCGGACTGTTAAACAACAGGGCGGGTCAGATATTCCTGGATTATGGAGATATTGTTATGGGACCGGCGGTGAAGACCCCGGCAGATATCATAGTCATAAGGGAAACGGTAAAGGGAAATTCTGACAGTAAAAAGATGCAGAGGACTGCAACCGCAGGATTTTATGCGGGTTTTGTGGGACAGGGAATTGAATATACCCAGATCATAAGTAATGCAGACTACCAGCTGAGCATGATAATTACATCAGCGAAAGGGGTTAATTCAATTAATAATCCTTTATCATATCTATTGTTTATAAAGGATTTTTCGCTGACTCAGACTTTAGATGCAGCAAAAGCAGGCTTACAGGATGCCTGGAATGGGACCTATGATTCAGCGATTGGAAGAAAAATAGGTGCTGGTACATTTAATTATCTGCTAATGACGATAGGCGGGGCCCAGTTGAAAGGGAAGGGGACTGCCTGCAAAGCGGTAGAGAGTGGTACTTCATCTGTCAAGACAGATTTTTATTGGAAAATATATTGTAGAATTGGACATGGGTAAGATCATGAAAATAAAAATGAAAATTATATTACTAGTTGGTTCGTTTATAATCTTATGTTTGAGTAGCTACTGCATTTGTGCTAGAATAAAAAATTTTCAAAAGCTAAAAACAAGAGAACAGACGAAAAATTTGTGGCAAGAAGGGGAGCAACCAAATTATGAGAAGGGTAAAAAAAGTGAAGATAGAGTGTATGAAGGATATTGGGAGTTACCATTTTCTGAAATGGTCTACGCACAGGAAAACACCGTGGAGATGTTGCTAAACGAGTATAAGGATATTTCATTCGAATACCGCTTCCCGGTAGGCGAATGTAAATACAAAAATTATTTTTTAGGGCTTTTAAAAAATGATATTAATTTTCATGAAATATTCGAAGAAAAAGAAGTTTATATTGATGAAACTGGACATTTTGTAACGAAATATTGTACAAAAGATATGAAAGATCTATATTATTACTTATTTGATATGACGGGTGACGGAATTACTGATTTGTGTATATCGGATGAGAGAGAGTTTGTTTATGTAATAAGTTATGATGAGGAAAAGAAAAGACTGACATTGTGGAATGGATTTGATTCCACATGGATCAAACTAAATGGTACATGTGCGGTCAGGTGGGATCGGGAAGGAATAAATCAGATTTATTATGAGTTTGATCCAAATGGTGAATTACTCAGAATGACAGGATTTATGGAAAAAGAATTCCTCAATAAAGAAACTCAAACAGGGGAAACGGTATATATAGTTTCAATGCCATGCTATGAGGGAAATATAGATTCCGAAGAAAAATGGAGAATGATGCATGATCAGGCATATTATGTAAAAGACACCGGCTTTTATTATTTTCGGGTTACACAAGATCAGTATGATCGGTTGACGGGGGCATATTTCCGGGCTGAAATGGAAGCCACTCATAATATTAAAAAGGTAAGATACACTTATGATGAAGTGATTAGTGATCTTGAGTGATTAAAATATGCATTTTGCAGGAACGATGTACAGGTTATAATAGCAGAGAGAAGGAAATCAGATGGACTTAAATATTAATTCACCGGCATATTATACCAGTGAGTATGGTGTTGACGATGACATATATTGGATGTGCCGAGAACTGTCATATTATGTCAGGGAGAAGAAATATAGTGATGCAATAAATATTATTGGCATAGTACCAATCGTTGCACCGGCAGCTGTTTTGGAAAAGGGCTTTGTAAAGCTCATAAGAGGTGCGAACTTAAATCTGGTTTTGCCTCAGTAAGTCTATTACGATTTAAACCTATATATTCCAGCGTTGTACCAAAAGAAGGGCATAGCCAACGACTTTATCGTTGCTGTGCCCTTCCCTTAAAAATATTTACTCTGCCAGTTCTTCCCACTGTTCATATAATTTTTCCAATTGTTCCTGGCAGGCTGCCTGCTCTTTAGTCAGCTCCTGCAATTTCGCCACCTGGGTGCCAATGGCGGGATCGGACATTTCGGTGTCGATCTCGGAGATGCGGGCTTCCAGTTCGGCAATCTTTTCTTCGCATTTTTTCAGGTCGTTTTCTTTCTTGCGGAGTCTCGCCTGTTCTTCCTTCTGGGCTTTCCAGTCCAATTTGACTTCGGATTCTGCAGCCTTAGTGGCAGCCGTGTTATCTGCATCCGCACTCTGCGGAGTACTGGCTTCTATGGCAGCCATTACGGTGTCGTGTTTTTCCAGATAGTAGTCATAATTTCCAACATAACTTATGAATTGTCCCTCTGTCAGATCCAGGATCCTGTGGGCGGTACGGTTGATGAAGTAACGGTCGTGGGAGACATACAATATCGTTCCCTCGTAACCGTTCAGGGCATCCTCCAGAATCTCCTTGGACATGATATCTAAGTGGTTCGTCGGCTCATCCAGGATGAGGAAGTTCGCATTGGAGAGTACCAGCTTGGCGAGAGACACGCGTCCGCGCTCACCGCCGCTCAGATCACTGATGCGCTTGAACACATCCTCCCCGGTGAAGAGGAAAGCCGCCAGTACATTGCGGATCTGGGTATTGTTCAGGTAGGGATAATCGTCCGAGATCTCTTCGAACAATGTCTTCTCGCTGTGGAGCACATGATGCTCCTGATCGTAATAGCCGATCTCTACATTGGAACCTAAGCGGAAAGTGCCCTGATCGGCAGGAATGAGACCGTTTAAGATCTTAAGCAGAGTGGTCTTGCCGCTGCCATTATCACCGATGATCGCCACGTGTTCACCGCGCTTGATCTCGAAATTGACATCGGTAAAAAGCTTATGGGAGTCAAAGCTTTTGGACAGATGCTCCACAGTCAGCACATCATTGCCGCTTAAGATCCGGGGCGTCAGAGTCAGCTTCATATCCGTGCGGACCTCGGAGGGTTTTTCGATGACCTCGATCTTGTCCAGCATTTTCTCCCGGCTTTCCGCCCGTTTGATGGATTTTTCCCGGTTAAAGGATTTTAATTTTTCAATGACTTCTTCCTGATGTTTGATGTCACGCTGCTGGTTCATATAGGCATTCCAGGCAGCGACACGCAGCTGTTCCTTTTTTACGGCATAATCGGAGTAATTCCCCATAAAGGTCGTAGCCTTGGACTGATCGATCTCGATGACTTTCCCGGCGATCCGGTCCAGGAAATACCGGTCGTGGGAGACGATGAGAACGGCTCCTTTGTAATTCAACAGATAAGTCTCCAACCAGGCGATGGAATTCATATCTAAGTGGTTCGTCGGCTCGTCCAAGATAATGAGATCAGGGTTCTGTAACAGAAGCCGTCCTAACGCCACGCGGGTCTTCTGACCGCCGGAGAGTGTGGCAACCGGCTTGGAGAATTCATCTTCGGTAAAACCCAGTCCCTTTAACACACCGACCAGCTCGCTACGGTAGAGATAGCCGCCGCCGGTCTCGAAAGCGTGGGTGAGAGAGGTGTACTGCTTCATCAGGTCTTCCAGAGCATCTCCATCAGCATGCTTCATATCGTTTTCGCATTCTCGGATCTTTTCCTCCAGGCGCAACAGATCCGCCTTGACGGATAACAGCTCCTCATAAATGGTATGAGAGGTATCCACGGTGCTGTTCTGGGCAAGATATCCAAGTGTCTTGTCCTTTGCCAGAACCACCTGTCCGTCATCGGGAGTCATTTCTCCTACAATGATGCGGAGCAGTGTCGTTTTCCCGGCACCGTTGATGCCCACAATGGCAGCTTTTTCATGATCCTCTATATGAAAAGAGACATTTTTCAATACCTGATTTTCTACAAATGCTTTTGAAATATTCTGACAAGATAATATCATGGTAGTAAGTATCCTTTATTTCCAGCCCACACAGAACGGGCTTTTTAAAATTTATTGTAACGAAAAGAAGAAAACCTGTCAATTCATTGACAAGTTTTTAACATATGGTGTATACTTAAAAAAATCGGAGGTGAAAGTATTGGAAGCAAAAGAAATTTCACAGGCTGTGATCGGCAGACTGCCCAGATACTTTCGATATTTGGGGGAACTTAAGGATGAAGGTGTGGAACGAATCTCTTCGCAGGAACTTTCCGGACTGATGAAGGTGACCGCATCCCAGATACGACAGGATTTTAATAATTTCGGCGGATTTGGTCAGCAGGGATATGGATATAATGTAGAATATCTGTACCGTGAGATCGGTAAGATATTAGGGCTGGATAAGCAGCATAATTTCGTTATTATCGGAGCCGGTAACCTGGGCAGAGCCCTGGGTAATTATTTGAACTTTGAGCGTCGTGGTTTTATTTTTAAGGGAATGTTCGATGCGAATCCGGAGCTTGTGGGGAAGGATGTCCGTGGTGTGAAGGTTATGCCCATGGAGCAGCTGGAATCTTTTATCCGGGAGAATGACATAGATATTGCAGTACTGACGATTCCCAAGACCAGCGCTGTAGAAGTGGCTGACAAGCTGGTGGCGAACGGAATCCGCGCCATCTGGAACTTTGCACATGTGGATCTGAATGTTCCGGAGGGAATACAAGTAGAGAATGTACATCTGTCAGACAGTTTAATGAAACTTTCGTATAATATTAACCGTTACAGTTCAGATATAAAATAATGAGCCTCAGGGAAAAACAAGCGGCTGCGAAGCGGGATGAAGAGTGCGATAGCACGAATTCGTGAGCTTACGAGAGAGTAAGGCATAAAGGGAGTGATATTATGGGCAACGATAACGCAGGAGAAAATGCGAAGAACCGGCAGGAAGCTTTTAAAAGTGCACTTGTTGGGAAACACCTGCCCGTACTCACCCTGGATAATAAGTGGTACAAGCTGCTGAATAAGACCGGCTCTGTTCCGTTAAAAGAGACGGAGGATGCTCTGAATCAGCTATTAAAAAGACAGGGAAAGCTTAATACGGAGTCAAAGGATATCCGTAATCTGAAAAAGAAGCTGATGAAAGAGATCGTTCCCATGGTGAACGAAGTGGATCAGCAGGGTGAGAACAGCAAGCTGAACAGGCAGATCGAAGAACATAAGCGACTGATCGAAGAATGTAATGAGAAGCTGGAAGCTTATGAAGATGAGCTGAAAGACCTCCCCCAGGAGATCGAAAGATTAAATCTTCAGCTTATGATGTTTACTATGGAGTGCTGCTATGATATTATGAAGGATAATGACAAACAGATCAATGATACTGCGGAGTGGGTGAGTGCGATTCGCATTGAACTGAAAAAACGTCTGATCGAGAAACAGCAGATGGAACAGCAGAATCAGGAAATCTATAACTACATGCATGACATCTTTGGTGCAGAGGTGGTCAATCTGTTTGACATGAAATATAATCCGGAGCAAAAATAGTATGAAATATCTGGTAACTGCACAGGAAATGAAGCAATACGATAAGAATACCATAGAGTACCTCGGCATACCGGGGCCGGTCCTGATGGAGAGAGCGGCTCTGGCAGCGGAGGATTTTATAAAAGAGCGCTTTGATGCCGTGAAAGAACGGACGAAAGTGCTCATTTTTGCTGGTATGGGGAACAATGGCGGCGATGGCCTGGCGTTAGCAAGACTTCTTGCGGCGGACGGATACGCAGTCGCGGTAAAATGCGTGGGAGATATGCAGAGAGCTACCAAGCAGTGGAAATCGCAGTGGCAGACTTTGCAACATTTTCCGGTGAAGACAGACAGTAATATTGCGGTGGATGAATATAATGTAATTGTAGACGCCCTCTTCGGCGTGGGATTAAGCCGCCCTGTGGAGGGAAACTATGCGGATGCCGTGAAAGAGATGAATGCGGCAGAGGGTTTTAAGCTGGCACTGGATGTGCCAAGCGGTATCTGCTCAGATACCGGCAGAGTGCTGGGTTGTGCATTTCTGGCGGATGCCACGGTCACTTTTGGTTTCTGTAAGAGAGGACTGGTACTGTATCCCGGTGCGGAATACGCCGGAGAAGTCCGGACTGCGAATGTGGGGATCGGACAGGAGAGCTTCTTAGGACAGGAACCAGAAATGTACACTTATGAGAAAGGTTCCGTACAGTTAATTAAGAGAAACGCTTCAGGGAACAAAGGAACCTTCGGCAAAGCACTGCTTGTTGCAGGAAGTAACGGCATGGCGGGGGCAGCTATTTTGGCGGCGAAAGCAGCCTATCGTACCGGAGCCGGCATGGTAAAGGTGATTACCGCGGAAGAGAACCGACAGATCATACAGCAGGGGATTCCGGAAGCGTTGTACGGCTCCTGCAGACAGCTGACGGAGAGCTTAGACTGGGCGGATGTCATCGCCATAGGTCCCGGCATCGGCAGAGAAGAACAGGCACTGCAATGTCTGAAGACCGTGGTGGAGAGAAGCAGGAAGCCGCTGGTGCTGGATGCAGATGCCCTAAACCTCCTGGCAGAGGAGAACGGCAGGATGCTGGCAGAAGAACTGCGCGCCCAGGGTGCGGAAGGCAGAGTGATCCTTCTGACACCTCATGTGGGGGAAATGTCAAGACTGCTAAAACGGACGACCTCAGAGTGCAAGGACGACCTCCCCACATGTGCGAAAATACTGGCCAAACGATTTCATGCCGTAGCAGTTGCCAAGGATGCGAGGACTGTGGTATGTAAGGAACAGGGAGCCTGCTATCTGAATACCACGGGCAACAGCGGAATGGCTACGGCAGGCAGCGGAGATGTGCTGACCGGCGTGATCCTGGGATTGCTGGCGCAGGGAATGGATGCCCCGGAGGCTGCGACCTGTGGCGTATATCTGCACGGCATGGCAGGTGATCTGGCGGCCGGACTTCATACCGAATATGGTGTGATGGCGGGAGATATCGCCGAATGTCTGATGAAAAATCAAAATAAGAAAGCGTGAAAATATGACGAGAGAACTGCAGGAAAAATTAGAGTCCTATCAACGGGTATGGGCGGAAGTGGATCTGGATGCCATCTGGGAAAACATGGTCCATATGAAAGAAAACATTGCGGAGAATACGAAAATACTGGCTGTCATTAAGACGGACGGATATGGTCATGGTGGTGTTCCCATCGCGAAAATGTTAGAGCAGCTGGACTTCATGTTCGGCTATGCGGCAGCCACTTATGAAGAGGCACATGTACTCAGAGAAGCAGGCGTGAAGAAACCGATCCTGATCCTGGGATATACTTTTCCCTATTGCTACGAAGAATTGATCCGGGAGGAGATCCGCCCGGCAGTCTACCGCAGGGATACGGTGGAAGAGCTGGTCGCAGCAGCGGCAAATGTCGGACAGAAGGCAAAGGTTCATATCAAGGTAGATACCGGCATGGGAAGAATCGGCATTACGCCGGATGAGGAAGGACTGGAGTTCGTCAGATTCCTTATGGGACATCCGGAGCTGGAAGTGGAGGGCATCTTCACCCATTTTGCCAAATCCGATGAAGAAGATAAGACTTCTGCAAACCATCAGCTGGCACTTTTTCAGAATTTTATCGACAGAATACAGACAGAGCTGGGGCTTACTATTCCCGTCAAGCACTGCTCCAACAGTGCAGCTATTTTGGAAATGCCCCAGGCGAATATGGATATGGTCCGTGCGGGTATCACTACTTACGGTCTGTATCCTTCCGAAGAAGTGAGCAAGGATATTGTACCCTTACGGGCAGCCATGTCTCTCTACAGTCATATTGTATACTGTAAGACGATTCATGCGGGACAGAGCGTCAGCTACGGCGGGCTGTTTACGGCACAGAAGGATACCAGAGTAGCCACGATCCCCGTAGGTTACGGAGACGGTTATCCCAGAAGTCTGTCCGGAAAAGGCTATGTACTGATCCGGGGGAAGAAGGCACCGATCCTCGGAAGAGTCTGTATGGATCAGTTCATGGTAGATATTTCGGAGATTCCGGGAGTTATGGAGGGCGACAAAGTAACTCTTCTCGGTGTGGACGGTACAGAGCGGATCACCGCGGAAGAATTGGGAGAACTCTCCGGCAGATTTAATTATGAATTTGTCTGTGACCTGGGGAAAAGAATTCCAAGGGTCTACAGGCAGCATGGTGAGATCACAGAAGTAAGAGACTATTTTGAAAATTTCTGATGGATCAAAAGTGCTCGTATAACTCCGTAAGAATCGGCAATACTTATCCTAAATCGCTGATGTAAGGAGTAGAAATGAGAAGAGGAGATGTCTATTACGCGGATCTGCGGCCGGTGATCGGCTCGGAACAGGGCGGTATCAGACCGGTGCTCATCATCCAGAATGATGTGGGCAACAAACATAGTCCTACCGTGATCTGCGCTGCAATCACCTCAAAGATGAATAAGGCGAAGCTGCCTACACACATTGAATTAAATGCCCGTCTTTATGATATGGATAAGGATTCGGTAGTGCTTTTGGAACAACTACGCACCATTGACAAGAAGAGATTAAAGGATAAAGTATGTCATCTCGATGGTGACATTATGCGGAGAGTGAACCGGGCACTGAAGGTAAGTCTGGAACTGGATACATAGCCTGATACCCTGCGTATCCAGAGGAATATATAAAAGAATTAAAATACGAAAGGATGAAATGAACGATGGATATCAGTGGGCCTGTGGCCATATTTCTCTTTTTCCTGCTGTTACTGGTAGATATGTTTTTTTATGGATTTGATGCTGCCATTGACAACCTCAATGAAAAAGAGATCTTACATAAAGCGGAGGAAGAAAAGGATCGCCGGTCGGTGCGGCTTTCTGAAATGGTCAGCCGTCCGGGGATCTATATCAATACGGTACAGTTAGTCATTACGCTGATCAATATTCTAATGGGTGCCTTTTACCTGAATATCTGGTTGAAGACGATCGACAACGGCCTGCATGTAATCAATGTCGGAGGATTGTCGCTGCAAAATGTCCCCACGGGAGTGATCTCCGGGATCGCAACGGTATTGTCTTTTGTTGCCATGATTTATATCCTGCTGACCTTCGGGGTATTGATTCCGAGGAAAATGGCATCCAGGAAACCGGAAAAGTGGGCATATGCCTGCATTGACCCGATCTTTTGTATTACGAGACTGTTATCTCCCTTGACGGGTCTGGTAAATCTGACTGCAAAGGGAATATTATTCCTCTTCGGTGTCCGCAATAACACAGATGAAAATGATGTGACCGAGGAAGAGATCATCAACATGGTTCAGGAAGGTCATGAGCAGGGTGTCATCCAGGCAAGTGAAGCAGAAATGATCTCCAATATTTTTGAATACGGAGACAAGGAAGCCCAGGACATCATGACGCACCGCGGAAGTATTGTAGCCATCGACGGCGAGACGAAGTTAAAAGATGCCATTGCTTCCATGCTGGGAGGCAAGAACAGCCGCTATCCGGTATATGAAGAGAACATTGACCATATCATCGGTATCTTACATCTGAAGGATGCCATGCGGTTTCACATCAGCGATGACAAGCTGGATGTGCCCATTGCGAAGCTGGACGGGCTGCTCAGAGAGCCTTACTTTGTGCCTCAGACAAAAAATATTGATGAACTGTTCAAAGAGATGCAGTCCCAGAAACTGCAGATGGTCATTGTTGTAGACGAATACGGTCAGACCGATGGACTGATCGCCATGGAGGATATCCTGGAGGAGATCGTCGGCAATATCATGGATGAATACGATGAAGACCAGGAATATATCAAGAACCGCGGTAAAGGCGAATATGTCATGGAAGGCAAGACTCCGCTTAAGGAAGTGGAAGAGCTGTTAGACATTACCTTTGACGAGGAGGAATTCGAGACGTTAAACGGTTTCCTGATCTCGAGACTGGACAGGATCCCGGAGCCGGATGAACAGTTTGATGTGGACTATAAAGGATACAATTTCAAGATCCTTTCCGTGGTCAAAAAAATGATCGGAAGTGTCCTCGTCAAAAAGCTCCCGGAGGAAAAAACACCGGAGAATGCAGAAGACGGACAATCAGTGCTTGAAGAAAAACAAAAATAATGCTATGATAAAAAAAGCGTTATTGCGCAGGCGTTGCGCATACAAAGAGAAAGAAACTTTAAGTTCAAAGGAGTAACAAAGATGTCAGGACATTCAAAATTTGCTAATATTAAGCATAAAAAAGAGAAAAACGATGCAGCAAAGGGTAAGATTTTCACTATTATCGGACGTGAAATTGCAGTCGCTGTAAAAGAGGGCGGTCCCGATCCTGCCAACAACTTTAAGCTGGCTACCGTTATCGCCAAAGCTAAGGCTAACAACATGCCAAATGATACTATCGATCGCGGTATTAAGAAGGCAGCCGGCGATGTAGGCAATGTGAACTACAAGTACGTGACTTACGAAGGTTACGGTCCCAACGGTATCGCTATCATCGTTGATGCACTTACCGACAACACCAACCGTACCGCTGCAAATGTCAGAAGCGCATTCACCAAGGGACAGGGTAATGTAGGTACTCCCGGATGCGTATCCTTTATGTTCGATAAAAAGGGACAGATCATCGTGGACAAGGAAGAATGTGATATGGAAGCGGATGATCTGATGATGACAGCACTGGATGCCGGTGCGGAAGACTTCTCCGAAGAGGATGACAGCTTCGAGATCCTGACCGATCCCGATAATTTCGAAGAGGTACGTAAAGCATTGGAGGATGCCGGAATTCCCATGATCAGTGCGGAAGTCACCATGATTCCTCAGAATTATGTAACTCTGACCGATGAGACTGCGGTGAAGAATTTACAGAGAACACTGGATCTGCTGGAAGATGATGATGACGTTCAGGCAGTATATCACAACTGGGACGAATAATTCGAAAGGGTAGGGGTAGCGGCATGGAAAAACTTGCTATTGTAGTTCCTTGTTATAACGAAGAAGAGGTGCTGAAGATTGCTTCTGAAGCACTGAGGGGTGTACTGGATGATCTGATCCATAAGGGAAAGATTGCGGAAGACAGTTTTATCCTGTTTGTTAATGATGGAAGTAAGGATCGTACATGGGAGCTGATCGAAGAAGAACATCAGGCGCATCCGGTACAGGTATGCGGCGTGAAGCTGGCAGGAAATGTGGGACATCAGTTCGCACTGACTGCCGGACTGATCACGGCAATGGATCTGTCCGATGTGACGGTTTCCATCGATGCGGACCTGCAGGATGATGTGGCTGTGATCGAAGAGATGATCGATAAGTTCCATAACGGCTGTGACATCGTGTACGGTGTCCGCAAGGAACGTAAGACCGATACTTTCTTCAAACGGACCACTGCGCAGGGGTTCTATAAGGTTATGGAGCTGATGGGCGTCAAGACGGTTTACAATCATGCGGATTTCCGACTGATGTCCAAGCGCGCGGTAGAACAGTTCTCCAAATATCAGGAGACGAACCTGTTCTTAAGAGGGATGATGCCTCTGATTGGCTACCAGACCGACTGTGTATACTATGATCGTAAGGAAAGAGTGGCCGGGGAATCCAAGTATCCGTTAAAGAAAATGCTGGCATTGGCATTTAACGGAATTTCTTCTTTCAGTGTGAAGCCGATCAGCATGATCCTGGGAGCCGGTGTGATCATTGTAATATTAAGCATTCTTGCGGCAATCTATGCACTGATCTCTTATTGCACCGGACATGTGGTACCGGGATGGACTTCTTTGATTCTGTCCATCTGGTTCTTGGGTGGTATTCAGCTGATGGCCGTCGGACTGGTAGGTCAGTATATCGGCAAAATCTACATTGAAGTAAAACATCGTCCCAGATATAACATCGAAAAGGTACTGAAATAATGAATTATAAAAAAAGCATTTTAAGTGTTGTATTGTGGTTCATTTATGCAATAATAGTGGGCACCGGAATGGTAGGCACGGCTATGGCCGTGACCCTGCCTGCGTACGGTGCCCTTATTATCACAGGGGTTTGGCTTGCGGTGACAGGACTGGCTGTGTTTCTGCTACATAGATTTTTGGAGAAAACAAAGCACCCATTTTCGGAGGACAGACAACAGATAAAACTGATCGCGGAAAGCCTGTTGGTGGTTGCGCTGATCGCAGTTGGCATTGTACTTCGTACCGGAGAAATCATGCGGTATGATCTGTCCGCAGGGGGCGGGAATATCTGGTTTGATACCGTCATGGTTACTGAGAATACACAAATTCCGCAGGTGGTGCATGGAGCGGTATATTTTTATCTGCAGGTGTTACATGGTCTGCTGGTTTTTCTGGGCAATAAAATGACAGCGGCTCTGATCCTTCAGGTGATATTGCAGATCCTGTCCGGAATTTTTCTCTATTTTGCATTAAGAAAAATGTCGGGTGCGGTAACAGCAGTGGTGACATTCGCATATTGGATGCTGTGCCCGGTGATCTCAGAGGTGGTTATTCTGGGACCGGAAACGCTGTACATACTTCTGTGGATGATTGGGTTGTGCATAACAGCAGAGTCCCTGGATCATTTTGTACAGTCGGGAGCTGAACCGGGGATCCGCTCCGTAATCGGTTTCTTTTTTGCCGGGGTAGCTACGGGCGTTCTGGGATATCTGGATGTTATGGGTTTTTTATTATTGCTACCGATATTTTCTGTGATTTTTTTGGTAACACAGGAGAAGATTCGACTGGCTCGTAAAATCGGTGCGGCTATCCTTGGAATTGTGGGAAGCCTGGCGGGCTTTTTGCTTTCCATAGCTTTAGATGCCGTAGGCAGCGGTAAAATGATGGAAAATGTACTGGCAGCATGGGGAAAGGTCTATCTTCCGGAAAATTTTGTATTACCGGTAACCATTGAAAACGATAATGCGATAACCATTGCAGTAGTTGCGATTCTCGGAATCGGAGTTTTTGGATTTTGGTGCCGGAAGAGCCTGGAAAGACAATCCGTGTGGCTGGTAATTGCCCTTTCCCTGGGTGGGATGATCTGTTATGGAATGACGAGTGCGGAAATGCAGGGATTTACTTTGCTGTATCTGATCATAGCTGTGGTGGCCGGTGCAGGAGTACAGGCAGTCCTGCCGTATGAGCTTACACAACAGAATGCATTGCAGCAAGTCCGGGGAGCAGTCGAAGAACCTACGGCGGAAACCAAGCCGAAGAAACGACAGCTTAAGATACAGGATCTGGAGGAAGAAGGGCTTCCTGCAGAAACGGACAATAAAGTGCAATTGATCGAGAATCCGCTTCCGGTTCCGAAAAAACATGTTCCCAAAGTGTTGGATTATAAATTGAATGATGATGTCTCCGATTTTGATTATCCTGTAGCGGATGATGATGATTTTGACCATTAAAATTGTGTGATGAAAAGCAGAAAAACGGACACACTAAAGGCGATACTTTAAAAAAGGTATCGTCTTTTTTATTTTTAAGAAAGGCCGGTAAAAGTATGAGTGATATGAAAAGTGAAAAAGAAAAAGCGGAAGCGGAAGAACACAGAGATGAACGGATCGAAAAAACCGGACAGATCACCCTGCAGGATCATGTGGGGGAACAGAAGATACATTTGCTTACGATCATCGGAGAAGTGGAAGGGCATGAGAATCTTGCAGGGAATTCCAAGACGACGAAATATGAACACATTCTTCCTCAGCTTGCGGCAATCGAAGACAGTGAAGAAATCGGCGGTGTGCTGGTGCTGTTAAATACTATGGGTGGAGATGTGGAAGCGGGACTTGCCATTGCTGAAATGCTGGCGTCGTTGAGTAAACCTACGGTATCTCTGGTCCTGGGAGGCAGCCATTCCATAGGCGTTCCCATAGCAGTCAGCTGTAAATATTCTTTTATTGTCCCAACGGGAACTATGGTGATACATCCGGTACGGACGAACGGTATGGTGATCGGTGTTCCACAGACTTTTGAATATTTTAAGCTGATCCAGGACAGAATTACGGGGTTTGTGTGTCAACATTGCAGGATCAGCCGGCAGAAGCTGGAAGATCTCATGATGGAGACCGGATTCCTGACGAAAGATGTCGGCAGTATCCTGGTAGGAGAAGATGCTGTGAAACACGGTATCATTGATGAAGTGGGCGGGATTGACCGCGCAATCCGAAAGCTTCGGGAGATGATGGACAGCAATATAAAAAAGGATGACAAGGCAGTGGAAAAATGATATACTTCTAATTATGACTATTAGGCTAACGTAAAAGAAAAGCATCGTAGATGCGATTTTACTAATGCGGTTCTGAATAGTTATATTCGTATTAACATTAAAGTTAGGGGTATGATGACATGGCATCTTCATCAGGCAAAAGAACATCATCTTCCGGCAGGACAAGAAAAAGTACGACGAGCAGCCGCAACAGGCAGGCGCAGAGATCTGCACAGGACAGTGAACTTTTTCACGAGATTGGTCTGATCGTCCTGTTTGTTGCGATGTTGATATTATTTTGTTGCAATTTTGGTATTATCGGTCCGGTTGGCAATGCAATCAGTGGGGTCTTATTTGGCATTTTCGGATTCACTGCGTATATTGCGCCTATTGTAATATTTCTGGCGGTGGCTTTCTGGTTCGCCAATGAGGGGAACCCAACTGCTGTGCGGAAAATGATCGCCGGTGTCGTATTGTTTTTAATGATCGGTGTAGTATGCGATCTGATCACGAAGACTGCCGGTTCCATGGAACAGTACGATATCAAGCTGTTATATACGAACTGCAGCACCGGCAAAAAAGGCGGCGGTATTCTGGCAGGCAGTATCTGTTATCTGTTGTTACATTATCTGGAGACCGTAGGAACAGTGCTGGTAGTGCTTTTGTGTTCATTGATCAGTCTGATCCTGGTAACAGAGCGATCCTTCTTAAACAGTATGCGTAACGGCGGCGACAGGATCCGTGAAATGTCCAGAGAAGACGCGGTGCGTAGACGAGAGAATGCCGAAATCCGCAGGCAGGAGCAGGAAGAGCGTACTTCCCAAAGAGAGGAAGCACGCCGCATCCGCGAAGAGGAGCGCCGGATCCGTGAAGAAGAGCGAAGACTTCGCGCTGAGGAGAAAGAGAACGAACAGATCCTGAATGCTGTCCCCCGCAGAGAGAAAAAGGTGACAGGAGTTATGATGGATACCTCCTTGAAAAAGCAGGATACACAGCCTGCCGGTAGACGGGATGATATCCATGAAATCGTATACGAAGAGGATGCACAGGAAGCTCCTGAAGTGGAAGAGACCCGGGTGACTTCCAGTGATTTTGATAAAATCAATGTGACGGATATGCATCAGGTGACGATGCAGGAAGCGTCAGACGATGTTTCCTACGAAGATATTCCGGTGGAGGAAGTAAGCAGTGCAGCTACGTTTAAAAAGCCTTTTGAACGCAGAGAGTCCTGGCAGGAGGAAGCGGCGCTTCTGACGCCCCAGGCGGAAGCTATCCGGATCCATAAGGAAGACATTCCGGAGCATGAGGAGACACCTGCAGAACCGGCTGAGAACCCTGTACGCCCGAAGATCACGGCACCGGAGCCTCCTAAGGGGAATTCCCTGGCGGAAGACCAGATACATAAGGATATTGCAAAGGCAGCCAAACAGCCCGCGGCAGAATACCGGATCCCTCCTTTGAGTCTGTTACAGAAGGGAAAGGCGTCTACGGGAGATTCTTCCAGAGAATTAAAAGAGACTGCCATGCGCTTGCAGCAGACACTGAATACTTTCGGTGTGAAGGTAACGATCACCGATATCAGTCAGGGCCCTAGTGTTACCCGGTATGAATTACAACCGGAGCAGGGGGTAAAGGTATCTAAGATCGTAGGTCTGGCAGACGATATCAAATTGAATCTGGCAGCCACGGATATACGTATCGAGGCACCAATCCCAGGCAAGGCTGCCATCGGTATCGAAGTCCCGAACAAAGAAAATATGACAGTAGCACTCCGTGATCTTTTAGAGAGTAACGAATTCCGGGAATTTAATTCCAACATAGCTTTTGCCGTAGGTAAGGATATTGCTGGCAAGACGGTAGTAGCGGATATTGCCAAGATGCCCCATATGCTGATCGCCGGAGCTACCGGTTCCGGCAAATCCGTATGTATTAATACTCTGATCATGAGTATTTTGTACAAGGCACATCCGGATGATGTAAAACTGATCATGGTAGACCCTAAGGTTGTAGAACTGAGTGTGTATAACGGCATTCCTCATCTGCTGATCCCGGTAGTGACAGATCCCAAGAAGGCATCTGCTGCATTGCATTGGGGTGTCAGTGAGATGGAGGATCGTTACCGGAAGTTCGCGGATTATAATGTCCGTGATCTGAAGGGCTATAATAAAAAGATAGAGACCATGCCTGTTTGCGAGGGAGAGGAACGGCCTAAGAAGATGCCGCAGATTGTTATTATCGTGGACGAGCTGGCGGATCTGATGATGGTATGTCCCGGCGAGGTAGAAGAATCCATCTGTCGTCTGGCACAGCTTGCCAGAGCGGCAGGGATCCATCTGATCATTGCTACCCAGCGACCCAGTGTGGATGTCATCACCGGTCTGATCAAGGCGAACATGCCCAGCCGTGTGGCGTTCTCCGTATCCAGTGGCGTGGATTCCCGTACAATCCTGGATATGAACGGAGCCGAAAAACTTTTGGGAAAAGGAGATATGCTGTTCTACCCTCAGGGCTATTCGAAGCCGGCCCGTGTACAGGGAGCTTTCGTATCGGATAAGGAAGTATCCGATGTGGTGGATTATCTGAAAAATCAGACCCTTGGCAATGTCTATAACAGCTATGCCGAGGATATAGAAGAAAAGATTAAAAATATCGGCTCATCGGGAGGCTCTTCCGGAAGCGGATCCGGCGGTGGCAACGACAGAGACGAATATTTTGAGGAAGCCGCGCGTTTTATTATAGACAAGGATAAGGCATCCATCGGAATGCTGCAGCGTGTGCTTAAGATCGGCTTTAACCGTGCCGCCAGGATCATGGATCAATTGTGTGAGTACGGCGTGGTCGGCGAAGAAGAAGGCACAAAGCCCAGAAAGGTACTTATGAGTATGGAACAGTTTGAACAGTTGTTAGAGGAAATCTGACATGGAGAACTGTCTGAATAAACGGAGGGAAAAATATGAAAACAGATATTGAAATCGCACAGGAAGCGGTCATGGAACCGATCACGAGCGTTGCGGCAGGTATTGGCATCGACGCAGATGACCTGGAGCTTTACGGCAAGTACAAAGCAAAACTTTCTGAGGAATTTCTAAAAAAAATACAAGCTCGTCCCAACGGAAAATTGATTCTGGTAACAGCAATCAACCCGACACCCGCCGGAGAGGGCAAGACGACCACCACGGTAGGATTGGGAGAAGCTTTCGGACGAATGGGGAAAAAAGCAGTGATCGCTCTCAGAGAGCCATCTCTTGGTCCCTGTTTCGGTATCAAAGGCGGTGCCGCCGGCGGTGGATATGCCCAGGTAGTACCTATGGAGGAACTGAATCTTCATTTTACCGGAGATTTTCATGCAATTACTTCTGCAAACAATCTGCTGGCAGCACTTTTGGACAACCATATCCAGCAGGGCAATGAACTTGGCATTGATACCAGACAGATTGTCTGGAAGCGCTGTGAAGACATGAATGATCGTGTCCTGCGTAATATTGTAGTGGGGCTGGGCAATAAGACAGACGGCTATGTCAGAGAGGATCATTTTGTCATCACTGTGGCCAGTGAAATTATGGCAATTCTGTGCCTGGCTGACGATATGAAGGATCTGAAGGATCGTCTGTCCCGTATCGTGGTGGCCTATAACTATCAGGGAGAACCGGTAACGGCAGGTCAGCTGAAGGCAGTAGGCGCTATGGCAGCTTTGTTAAAGGATGCTATAAAACCGAATCTGATCCAGACACTGGAGCATACCCCTGCGCTGGTACACGGCGGACCGTTTGCCAATATTGCGCATGGATGTAATTCTGTCAGAGCGACCAAAGCTGCCATGAAGATGGCGGATTATTGTATTACGGAAGCCGGTTTCGGCGCCGATCTGGGTGCGGAGAAGTTCTTTGATATCAAGTGCCGTAAAGCCGGACTTACCCCTGATGCGGTTGTACTGGTAGCAACGATTCGCGCATTGAAATACAATGGCGGTGTAGCAAAAGCGGATCTGGGTGCAGAGAATCTGGATGCCCTGAAAAAAGGTATTGTGAACCTGGAGAAACATATTGAGAATCTGCAGAAATATGGTGTACCCGTAGTTGTGACCCTGAATTCCTTCATCACGGACAGTGCGGCAGAGACTGCTTATGTCAGAGATTTCTGTGAAGCAAGAGGTTGTGAGTTTGCACTCTCGGAAGTATGGGAGAAGGGTGGCGAAGGCGGAATCGCTCTGGCTGAAAAAGTATTAAAGGCAATGGAAGAGAAAGAGAATGATTTCCATGTCCTCTATGAGGATGAAATGCCTCTTGCGGATAAGATCACAAAAATTGCGAAGGAAATCTACGGTGCATCCGGCGTAAACTTTGCGCCTGCTGCTGTAAAGCAGTTAAAACGACTGACGGAGCTGGGCTTCGGTAATCTGCCGGTATGTATGGCGAAGAATCAATATTCCCTGTCGGATGATCCCACACTGTTAGGAAGACCATCCGGATTTGAATTAAACGTAAGAGAGGCTTATGTATCTGCCGGCGCCGGTTTTGTCGTAGTACTCACCGGTGCGGTCATGACCATGCCGGGACTGCCCAAGGCACCTGCTGCCTACAATATTGATGTGGATAACAATGGGAAGATCACAGGATTATTCTAGTAAGGAGGACTGGTGTCCCATGGCACAGTTGATAGATGGAAAAGCTATTTCCGCACAGATCAAAGAGGAAGTAAAAGAAAAAGTTGCAGCTTTAAAAGAGCAGGGGTGTGAAGTGACTCTGGCTGTGATTCAGGTAGGAGCCGATCCGGCTTCTTCCGTATATGTTCGAAATAAGAAAAAAGCATGTGAATACGTGGGTGTTCGTTCTTTGGCGTATGAACTTCCGGAGGAGACCACAGAAGAAAAGCTTCTTGAGCTGATCCGAGAAATGAATGACAGAACGGATGTGAACGGCATTCTGGTGCAACTGCCGTTACCCAAACACATTGATGAGGAAAAGGTACTGGATGCCATTTCTCCTTTAAAGGATGTGGACGGATTCCATCCGCAGAATGTCGGTGCGCTCTGTATCGGCAAACCGGGATTTGTATCCTGTACACCTGCCGGTGTGATCCAGCTCCTTAAGAGATCCGGCATTGAGATTGCCGGTAAGGAATGTGTTGTTGTTGGCAGAAGCAACATTGTAGGCAAACCGATGGCACTTTTATTGTTGCGGGAGAACGGTACGGTTACCGTTGCTCACAGTCGCACAAAGGATCTGAAAGAAGTGACAAAGAGGGCGGATATTCTGGTAGTTGCCGTAGGCAGACCGAAAATGATCACCGCTGATTATGTCAAAGAGGGTGCCGTTGTGATCGATGTCGGCATTCACCGGAACGAACAGAATAAATTATGCGGCGATGTGGATTTCGACAGTGTGGAGCCTGTATGCAGCGCAATCACCCCGGTTCCCGGTGGCGTAGGACCCATGACCATAGCCATGCTGATGAATAATTGTCTGGAATCCGTTTCTTTGCAGGCAATAAGAGGATAATCGTATGAAGTGTCCGAATTGCGGGGCAGAGATGGAGGAAGGAAAGCTTTACTGTGAGCATTGCGGTGAAGATATCCATATAGTCCCTGATTTTGAGCCGGAAGTAGAATACAATATGGAACAGACGCTGAGTGACATTGCGAAGGAAATGGAGCCGGAACCTGCGGAGGAGGGAGAACCTGTAAATCCCGAATCACAGGATTGGGATGAACTCCCGGAAAGCCATGTTTCACAGCACCCATTCCGATGGAAATTTATTGTCCTTGTGCTGGTCCTGCTGGTGGTTGCTGTGGTATGTACCGGTTTTGGGATTTCTTATTCCCATTATCATTCTGCAGACTATCAGGTAAAATGCGCTAAAGGTTTTGTCTCATTAGAGGAGTATGATCAGGCAATCGCCTGTTATGAAAGAGCACTGGAACTGGAACCTGAAAATATTACTTTTAAATTTGAACTGGCAGATATTTACTTCCGGAAAAACAATAAGATAGAGTACGAATATTTGCTCAGGGAAATCGTGGCAGATTCCGAGGCCACTTCCGAACAGCTGGAGACTGCTTATGGAAAACTGATTGCCATTTATGCGGCCAGAGACGATTATAAAACGATTAATGATCTTCTGCAAAACTGTGGTAATGTAAACATTATGAGTAAGTACCAGAGTTATATGGCTATGGAACCGGAATTCAATCTTCAGGAGGGATATTATACCAGCATTCAGCCGCTGAAATTGACCACTTTCGGAAGCGGGAAGATTTTTTATACCATGGACGGAAGCAAACCCGGAGAGAACAGTTCCCAGTATACCGCACCTATTTTGCTGGAGAATGGGGATTATTGTATTAAAGCAATATACATCAATGAGAACGGAATTGAAAGTCCGGTGGTGACCAAAAATTATCATATCGAAATTGATGAATTGAGTGCACCGGAGGTCACGACTGTCAGCGGTGACTATGAGTTCCCGATCAACATTGAAGTGACAGATGGAAAAGATGTCTATTATACGACGGACGGTTCCGATCCTACGCAGAATTCTGCAGTATATTCCGGACCGATTCCCATGCCTTTGGGAAAATCGACTTTTCGCTTCCTTCGGATCGCAGAAGGAAGGAAAAGCGAGATCGTTGAAAAAAGTTATAATCTGGTTATGAATACAGAATTCATGCCGGAAGATGCCGTTAAAAAAGTTGTGAACCATGCAATACAGAGCGGCAAAATAACAGATGAGTCCGGTAGCTTTGATGATTCCGGAGCAGCATATCTGTATCAATATCAGTATGTGACCAACATAAATAAAATAGATGATTTTTATGTCATCGCAGAAATCTACAGAGGTGAAGACGGAACCGACACAAAGACAGGAAACCTGTTTGCCGTAAATGCCTATAATCAGGAACTGTATAAACTGCAGGTGGACGAAAGCGGTCGCCGTTATACTCTGGTGGCTGTTTCAGATATATAAAATCCTATATAAATCCTAACAGAAGGGACGGAAAAGAGAAATGTATAAGATCGTAAAAAAACAGGAGCTGACAACCAACATCTATCTGATGGAGGTAGAGGCAAAAAGAGTGGCGAAGACCTGTGAACCCGGTCAGTTTGTCATCGTAAGAATGGACAGTGAAGGAGAGAGAATCCCTCTGACTATCTGTGATTACAACAGAGAAAAAGGAACCATCACAATTGTGTTCCAGACGGTAGGCGCGGGAACCAAAATGATGGCACAGTTAGAAGAAGGGGAATATTTCCATGATTTTGTAGGCCCTTTAGGACGTCCTTCCGAACTTGTGGAGCAGCCTCTGGAAGAAGTAAAATCCAAAAAGATCCTCTTCGTTGCAGGTGGTGTAGGAGCAGCACCGGTATATCCCCAGGTGAAATGGCTGCATGAGCATGGAATCGCTGCAGATGTTATCGTAGGAAGCAAGACCAAGGATCTTCTGATCCTGGAAAAGGAAATGGAATCTGTAGCCGGAAATCTTTATGTGACCACGGATGACGGTTCCTACGGAAGAAGTGGTATGGTAACCCAGACGATAAAAGATCTGGTAGCAGAAGGCAAAAAATACGATCTGTGTATTGCTATTGGCCCCATGATCATGATGAAGTTTGTATGTTTATTAACCAAAGAACTGGAGATTCCGACCGTTGTCAGCCTGAACCCCATTATGGTAGATGGAACGGGAATGTGTGGTGCCTGTCGTGTAACGGTCGGTGGCAAGGTGAAATTTGCCTGCGTGGACGGCCCCGAGTTTGACGGACATGAAGTGAACTTCGACGAGGCAATGAGACGTCAGCAGATCTACAAGACCGCAGAGGGACGTGCAATGCTGGCTCTGGAAGAGGGCGAGACCCATCACGGCGGCTGTGGCAACTGCCAGTAAGCTTTTAGACGGAAAGTCTGAACACGATAAAACAGAAAGGCATGGTTAAATAAAATGGATGTATTAAAGAGAATTCCTGTCAGAGAACAGGATGCAAAGGAACGTGCTACCAACTTCAAGGAGGTATGTCTCGGATATAATAAAGAGGAAGCAATGGAAGAGGCTTCCCGCTGCATTAACTGTAAAAACGCACAGTGCGTAAAAGGCTGTCCCGTAGCCATCCAGATCCCTCAGTTCATTGAACAGGTGAAGAACGGCAATATCGAAGAGGCTTATCGTATCATCAGCGAATCCAGCGCACTTCCCGCTGTCTGCGGTCGTGTATGCCCGCAGGAGAGCCAGTGTGAAGGAAAATGTATCCGCGGTTTCAAGGGGGATCCCATCTCCATCGGTAAACTGGAGCGTTTCGTTGCAGACTGGGCAAGAGAAAACGGTATCAAACCCACACCGGCAGCACAGAAGAACGGCAAAAAGGTAGCTGTCATCGGTTCCGGCCCCGCGGGTCTGACCTGTGCCGGAGATCTGGCAAAAATGGGTTATGATGTCACCATCTTTGAGGCACTGCATGAGGCAGGCGGTGTACTGGTATACGGTATCCCTGAGTTCCGTCTTCCCAAGAGCGGCGTTGTGGCAAAAGAGATCGAGAATGTTAAATCTCTCGGTGTTCATATTGAAACCAACGTAGTGGTAGGTAAATCCGTGACCATCGATCAGCTGATGGATGAAGAGGGCTTCCATGCCGTATTTATCGGTTCCGGTGCAGGACTTCCGAAGTTCATGGGTATCCCCGGTGAGAATGCCAACGGTGTATTCTCTGCCAATGAGTATCTGACCAGAAGCAATCTGATGAAGGCGTTTGATCCCGATTCCAGAACACCTATCATGCACGGTAAAAAGGTAGCTGTGGTAGGCGGCGGTAACGTGGCTATGGATGCTGCAAGAACCGCACTTCGTCTGGGCGCTGAGGTACATATCGTATACCGCAGAAGTGAAGAGGAGCTTCCTGCCAGAGTGGAAGAAGTACATCATGCAAAAGAGGAAGGCATTATTTTTGATCTGCTGACCAATCCTATAGAAATCCTGTCCGACGATAAGGGATGGGTGACCGGCATGAAGTGCATCCGTATGGAACTGGGCGAGCCCGACGAGAGCGGCAGACGTCGTCCCGTGGAAGTACCCGGATCCGAATTCGTGATGGAGTTAGATACCGTGATCATGTCTCTTGGTACCTCCCCGAATCCTCTGATCTCTTCTACCACCAAGGGACTGGATACCAATAAGTGGAAGTGCATTATTGCGGATGAAAATAACGGCAAGACCACCAAGGAAGGTGTCTATGCCGGTGGAGATGCGGTAACAGGAGCAGCTACCGTTATTCTGGCAATGGGAGCAGGAAAGGCTGCTGCCAAGGGTATTGATGAATATCTGAGTGCAAAATAAAGTGTTGCGAATATTAAGGATGGTGTTAGCATATGGCATGGTGTCCGAAATGTAAAAATGAATATCGGGAAGGAATCACCGTATGTCCCGATTGCGGAGAAGCACTGGTAAGTGAGGAAGAATTGACGGACTTTACTTCCGTGCTGTTCGGTGAACAGGACGAGATGGAGAAGTTAAAAGACTTCCTTACATACAATGGCGTGGAAAAAAGTAAACTTGTCTATGATGAGACAGAGCAGGTCTATGAACTGTTTGTAGATGCAAAGGACGAGAAAAAGGCGAAGACCATCGCCAGAGTTTTCTTAGAGCAGCAGGAAAAGGAACGCAAGGAGAATGCCGCAGAGGAAGAAGCAGCGGTAGACGAATTCCTGATGCCGGACGGAGATGAAGCATCGGAAGAAAAGCCAAATTCCGGGGAACTATTGAAAGCTGCATCCACGCAGGGCGGGCTGACCTATATGAACAGTGGTGCCAAAGCAGAGGAAAACAGATCCTCTGCCTGGGTATTGTTAATTGTGGGTGTTTTGGGAATATTGGTGATGGCTCTTGGAATTACAGGAGTACTACCCTTTAACATCGGGAATCCGTACATGTTCTACGGGGTCATGAGTGCTGTATTTATCCTCTTCATCGTTATGGGCGTGGTGTCCATGCGTAATGCAAAGCTTTTCGAGAAAAAGGCAGAGTCCGAGAACTCTCTGGTAGATACCTTGCTTAAATGGAGCGAGGAAAACCTGACTGCAGAAAAAATCGATGAGCAGATTGAAAATGCTGCAGATACTCCCGAAGAAGCCTTGTATTACAAGAGATTTGAAGTGATCCGCAGCCAGATGAATCATCAGTTTATGAATCTGGACCAACAGATGCTGGAGAATCTCATCGACACGAAGATCTACGAACAGATCTTCCCGGATACTGACGGAGCAGCGGAAGAATGATCAAAATATCCATCGTATGTGTAGGGAAGATCAAGGAGAAATTTTTCCGTGATGCCATTGATGAATACAGCAAACGGCTGAGTCGTTACACGAAGTTGAACATTATCGAAGTGGCGGATGAAATGACACCGGATGGGGCAAGCGCCGTTTGGGAAGATCAGATCCGTGAAAAAGAGGGAGTCCGCATTCTTGCAAAGCTACCCCAGGATGCCCTGATCGTGACACTGGAGATCGCCGGCAGAAATTATTCTTCCGAAGAATTTGCTGCGTGGATCGAGGACTGCAGTGTCCGTGGAAAAAGCCACATCTGCTTTGTCATCGGCGGCTCCTTAGGACTGCACAATAGCGTCTGCAAAAGGGCGGACCTGGCACTCAGCTTTTCCAAAATGACATTCCCGCACCAGCTGATGCGTGTGATCCTGTGCGAACAGATCTATCGGGCGTTCCGGATCATTCAGCACGAGCCTTACCATAAGTAAAAGTATTGTGATTTAAATAAAAGTGGCGAAAATATGACAAAAAAACAACGAGCATTAGAAATCATAGAACGTCTGAAAAAAGAATACCCGGATGCCGGATGCACTCTGGATTACGATCAGGCATGGAAGCTGCTTGTCAGCGTCCGCCTGGCGGCCCAGTGTACCGATGCCCGGGTAAATATCGTGGTGGAGAAGCTTTACGAGAAATTCCCGGATGTGGATGCCCTGGCGGATGCACCGGTGGAAGAGATCGAGGCAATCGTAAAACCCTGTGGCTTAGGTCGCAGCAAGGCGAGAGATATCAGCGCCTGCATGAAGATCCTTAGGGATAAATATCAGGGGAAAGTGCCGGATGACTTTGACGAACTGTTATCTCTGCCGGGTGTTGGAAGAAAAAGTGCGAATCTGGTCATGGGAGATGTCTTCGGTAAGCCCGCCATCGTGACGGACACTCACTGTATCCGCCTGGTGAACCGCATGGGACTGGTGGACGGTATCAAGGAGCCTGCCAAGGTGGAAAAGGAGCTTTGGAAGATCATTCCACCGGAGGAAGGCAGCGATTTCTGCCACAGACTGGTATATCACGGAAGAGAGGTATGTACTGCCAGAACCCATCCTTATTGCGAAAAATGCTGTATCAGTGATATCTGTAAAAAAGTCGGTGTATAAGAGCTGGTGGTAATGTTGCCGCAGACAGGAGGAAGCCTATGAGAATGTATGATATTATCATGAAAAAGAGAAACGGCGGAGCGTTATCCAAAGAAGAGATTCGCTTTTTTATTGAAGGCTACACGAAGGGAGAGATACCGGATTATCAGGTGTCTGCTCTGATGATGGCAATTTATTTTCAGAAGATGACAGAGAGGGAGACTTACGAACTGACCATGGCCATGGCACACAGCGGGGAGATGCTGGATCTGTCATCCATCCATGGTCGCAAGGTAGACAAACACAGCACCGGAGGTGTGGGAGATAAGACTTCTCTGGCATTGACACCCATGGTGGCGGCCTGCGGAATTCCCGTAGCCAAAATGAGCGGTCGGGGTCTGGGACACACCGGCGGAACCATTGATAAGCTGGAAAGCTTCCCCGGATTTTCTACTTCACTGACTACGGAACAGTTTATTGAAAATGTGAACAAAATCGGTATTGCCATTATGGGACAGACCGCAGATCTGGCACCGGCGGATAAAAAGCTGTACGCCCTGCGGGATGTGACCGCTACGGTAGACAATATGTCGCTGATCGCCAGCTCCATTATGAGTAAGAAACTGGCTGCCGGTGCAGATGCCATTGTACTGGATGTGAAGACCGGAAGCGGGGCATTTATGAAGAGCAGGGAGGATGCTTTTGCCCTGGCGGAAGAAATGGTTAAGATCGGCAAAAATGCAGGCCGCAGGACCATTGCCGTAATTTCGGATATGGATCAGCCTTTAGGAATGGCAGTGGGAAATGCCCTGGAGGTAAAAGAAGCGATCGCAACATTGCGGGGCGAAGGTCCGAAAGATTTTACCGAGCTTTGCATGGTTCTTGGAAGCCAGATGCTGATGGCCGGCGGAAAGGCACTGAGTGTAGAACAGGCAAGAGAGGCACTTACAAAAGTCATTGAAGATGGCAGTGCCTTACGGAAACTGTCCGAGTTCGTGGAAGCACAGGGTGGTGATCCGACAGCGGTAACAGATCCTTCCTTACTCCCGAAGGCATCCATGGTAGTGCCGGTCTGTGCGGACAGGGATGGTTTTGTGGGACGGATCGCCTGTGAGGATGTCGGAATCTGTTCTCTGTTGTTGGGCGGCGGAAGAGAGACCAAGGAAAGCAAAATTGACTTGTCTGTAGGTATTCTTTTAGAAAAGAAAAAAGGGGATGCTGTAAAAAAAGGCGATGTGCTCGGATATCTGCATGCAAATGACGAACAGCGCCTGGAAGCGGCGAAAGATAAGTTCTTAAATGCCTATGCTATCACTGACAGCCGGCCGGAGACAGAGCCGCTGATCAAAGGGATCCTGCAATAACATATTCTGCGGATTCCGTTCATATAGTTTTATATGAAAAAGAGAACACAGCCGTACCAAAAGGAAAAATGGATCAATTCTTTGCAGCTTCCGAAAGATGTCTGTATGGGAGCACTGAGGGTTACGCTCACCGGCAATTCGGAAGTCTGGATTGAAAATTATCGTGGTATCCTGGAGTACACCGGAGAGCGGATCCTGTTACAAGCCAGGACCTGCCAGGTATGTCTGGAAGGAAGCAGACTTTCCATCGACTATTATACCAATGAAGACATGAAAATCAGTGGTAACATTGTATCGCTGACTTATATATAACAATGGGGGAACGATGGAAGATGACAGAATGGCTGAAACGGCTTCGGGGATATGTGAAAATTCGAGTGTGGGGATTTGCACCACAGCGTTTTATCAATTTATGCAGTAATAAGGGAATATTGTTATGGAATATTGAAAAGCAGGATGATGTATATATCATGTGTGTCAGCCTGGAGTCTTTTTACCGGCTTCGTTCCATTGCCAGAAAAACAAAAGTAAGGGTAGTCATATCAGAAAGATATGGACTACCTTTTTTTCTGCCGCATCTGCAACGGAGAAAAGCATTCCTGGCCGGACTGGTGCTGACGGTCATGTTTTGGATCGTTTCTTCCATGTTTGTATGGGATATCCAAATATCCGGCAATTGTGTCATCACGGATGACATGATATTTCAATTCCTGGAACAGGAAGGAATACAGATGGGAATGCGAAAAAGTAAGCTGGATATCGGAGAACTGGAAAAGCAGATCCGCAGGCAGTTCCCACAGGTCACATGGACTTCCGGAAGGCTGATGGGCACTAGACTACTGCTGGAATTAAAGGAAAATGATGCACCGATTCCGGAAGATACGCAGGGTGCGGATGCTATCATTGGCCGGGATCTTGTGGCAGAGTATGACGGTGTCATCACCGATATGATCGTGCGAAGCGGCATTCCCCAAGTGACAATTGGCAGTCAGGTGGCCAAGGGAGATCTGTTGGTGGATGGAAAGGTGCCTATCTATGCCGAAGACGGTACGATACGGGAATATCGTATGGTCACTGCTGACGCGGATATCCGGATGGAGCATTCTGGTCACTTTCGAATTTTTTTACCGGCGGATTATATTTTAAAAAAATATACCGGCAGGGAAAAAACAGGATATTTTATGCGTCTGGGTGACAGAGAATGGAAACAGGCTCGAAATGTTTCGTTTCTGCAATATGACAGTATTCTGAATACCCATAGTATGAAACTATTAAAAATGTTTGGAATCAACGGTACATTTGGCAAAATTACATACAGAGAGTATCAAAAAACAGAGTATCTTCGCGATGACAGTGAGGCAAAGGAAATATTGCAGGAAAAAATATCGGATTTTCTTGAAAGTTTAGGCGAAAAAGGGGTACAAATAATCTCGAAAGATGTTAAAATAGAAACAAAGTGCGATGGCTGGGTGGCGCATGGGGAACTCGTGGTGCAGGAAAAAGTCGGAACACAGGTGGATACTACGCAGAAAGAGGATTAAGACATTAATGAGCGTGACAACAATCAATCTGGAAATGGATACAGAGCAGATGCGGAAGATCTTCGGGATGCAGGATGCTTATATAAAAAAGCTGGAGCAGGATTTTCAGGTAACGATCGTAGATCGTAATGGGAGTATTATCATTACTGGAGAAGAGGAAAATACCGGAAAGGCTTCCCGGGTATTAAGGCAATTGACGGCACTGTCGGATCGCGGAAATGATATAGAAGAGCAGAGCGTGGATTATGCCATTGAGATGGGCAAGGAGGATCAGGAAGACAGAATCATGGAAATGGATGCCGACTGTATCTGTCATACGATCAACGGTAAACCCATCAAACCCAAGACACTGGGACAGAAAGCCTATGTGGATGCGATCCGCAAGAATATGATCGTGTTCGGACTGGGACCTGCAGGTACCGGTAAGACTTATTTGGCCATGGCTATGGCCATCACTGCATTTAAAAATAACGAAGTCAGCCGGATCATACTGACCAGACCGGCGATCGAAGCCGGGGAGAAGCTGGGATTTTTACCGGGTGATCTGCAGAGTAAAGTAGATCCGTACCTGCGGCCTTTGTATGATGCCCTGTATCAGATCATGGGGGCGGAAAGTTTTGCCAAAAATATGGAAAAAGGACTGATTGAAGTGGCACCTCTTGCATATATGAGAGGACGAACCCTGGATAATGCCTATATTATTTTGGATGAAGCGCAAAATACCACTCCGGCTCAGATGAAAATGTTCCTGACACGAATCGGTTTCGGTTCTAAGGTAATCGTAACCGGGGATTCTTCCCAAAAGGACCTTCCGGTGGGAGCAAAATCCGGTCTGGATGTTGCTGCCAGGGTATTGAAAAATATTGATGATATCGCGTTCTGCAACCTGACGAACAAAGATGTGGTAAGACATCCGCTGGTGCAGAAGATTGTAAAGGCGTATGATGATTATGAAGCACGAACGAAACGAAGATAAAAACGACTTCCTGCTTTTTTTACTGCCGGAGATTTTTACCGTGATCGCGGGAAGTACGGCAGTATATGCTATGGGTATTTTCGGCAAACAGCTCTCCGTTGAAAATGCTCTGCGAAACGCAGTAATGACCGCAATGGGCCTGGCTGTAGCCGGTTTTTTTCTCAGAAGAGAACAATTGGATTCTCAACTGGATTATGACAACGATGAACACCTGATGCGTTTTTGGATAGCAGTATGGAGCTGTCTGCTGCTTTCACTGGCTTGTACATTTCTTCCGGTAGGAGGCTGGCCCTTTTTACCTGTTTTTGTGGTATTATCTCTGTTCAGCAATCTGCCGGTCGGAATTCTTTTCTCCTCAGTGTTTCTTATGATTGCTTCATTTGAAGGTCAGACTCAGGGAATTTTCTTCCTGTATTTTATCAGCGGTATTTTTGCTGCCTGCCTTTTTCAGCATCTCGAGCAGGAATTTGCAATCGGTATACCTTTGTTCTTGTCTTTGTTCTGCCTGTTTTTATGTGAGACGGCCAATATTGTGTTATTGACCAATGAGCATCTGAGCCTGGAGCAGTTTTTAGTGCCGGCAGCTAATCTGGTCGTCTCCGGTATCTTATTGCTTGGTATCCTGAAGTTTTTTTCCGGAGCAGTGGTATTCCGGGACAGAGTACGCTATCTGGACCTGAATGATACGGAGAATCAGATACTGGCGAAATATCGGCAGACGGATCGCACAGAGTATTTTCAGTGTGTTCATACCGCATATTTCTGTGAACGGATCGCCTTAAAACTTGGATTGGACAAAGATGCTTTAAAATGTGCGGGGCTGTACCACAAAAAAGGCTGGGAGCTTATGAATCTTCAGGGCGAAAGCTTTCCGAAAGGCGCGAAGGAGATTTTGGAAGAGTATAAGGAAGATCAAAAATATCGACGGAAGGAAACAGTGGTTCTCTACTGTTCGGATGCCGTTGTCAGCGCCATTTTACTTTTATTGCAAAAGGAGCCGGATAAAAAACCGGACTATGATCAGGTGATCGATAAAATTTTCGAACGGATCCGGGTCAAAGGATTTGTGAATGAATGTGATCTGAGTCTGCGGGACTGGAACAGAATGCAGAAGATATTTAAGGAGGAAAAACTATATTATGACTTTTTACGTTGAAAATGAAACAGAGGAAACATTTGCGGAGGGTGAGGTTTCTTTTTCTGTGGAGGATACCGTGGAGAAGGTTGCAAACGCTGTGCTGGAAATGGAAGGCTGTCCTTATGAGGTCCAGCTGAATGTCCTGCTTACCGACAATGATGGGATCCATGCCTACAATAAGGAATATCGTAATATAGACAGAGAGACGGATGTCCTTTCTTTCCCCAATCTGGACTTTGCTGCCCCCGGTGATTTTGATATTCCGGAGGACAGAGAGGCTGATTATTTTGATCCGGATACCGGAGAACTGATTCTCGGAGATATTATTATTTCCGTGGACCGAGTCAGGGAACAGGCGGAAAGTTACGGTCACAGCAGAAAAAGGGAATTCGCATTCCTCGTGGCTCACAGCATGCTGCATCTGTGCGGATATGACCACATGGAGCCGGAAGAAGCAGAGGTAATGGAGGCAAAGCAGGAGCAAGTCCTCGCATCCCTTGGAATTACAAGAGATTAAAAAGGGCGTGGATACACGTATAGGTAACCGAAATGAATCAGGTAGAGATAAAAAGAAAACAGATACAGTTTTTTTCTTATTGTCTGGCAGGGATAAATGTCTGGGTGTTCGGAAAACAGCTTGGAAATAATGGCCTGGCTTATTTGGCGGCCGCTTTTTTGGTTTTTTTGTTTTTTTGGATACTTACCGGTAAAAATGTCCCGGATCGTCTTGGCCGGCTTCTTAGGAGCAGAAATGCCAAAGGACAATATAAAAACGTATCCAAAATGCGAAGGAATATGATGATTTTCCAGATTGCTGCCGGGCTGGTCGGTGCGGTGCTCTGTGCGGCACTTGGATATTTTGTGCTGGAAAAAGCGTTTCGGATTCCCTACGGAAGTATGATCCTGTGGATTCTGTGTCCTGCGCTGATACTTAGATGTATGCAGTCGGTACTCCTGGGAATTTTTCAGAGTGAAGGATCGGAAATGCCTTCTGCGGTATCCGCTATCCTGCGACAGGTATTTTATTTTGGACTGGGCCTTTTGTTTTTGGGTATTTTTCGAACCTATGGGGAAAAAGTCAGTCTTCTCCTGAAAAAAGATGACTTTACTGCTATGTACGGTGCCATGGGTGTCGCATTGGGAATTGTGATCTCCGAGGTATTGGTTCTGATTTTTGTATTTGTGATTTATCAGGGAAGCGCATCCGGAAGAAGAGAGTCGGAAATAGGCATGAAGGGGACCGATACTTTTTTCAGTCAGGTCCGGGTTCTGCTTTTCAGTATGGGCGGTGATATCATCGGCGATTTACTTTTGTATCTGCCGTTATGGACAGGGCTCGTTTTATTTGAGAAAAATGCGTCGGATATTTATGCAGCTGCAGACAGCTATGGCGTGTTTATCGGAAGATATCTGGATACAATGCTTCTGGTTGTGGTTCTTTTATGCATGGGAATCCTACCGGGAGTAGCCAAAGCCGGCGCACATATCCGGAAAAAAGAAGAACGCTATGTCCAAAATGCAATACAGTCGGGAATCCAGGGTGTATTTCTACATGGAATGTTTTTCACCGTATGGCTTGCCGTTCTGGCGGTACCCCTGGCGCAGACGATCGATAACTCTGTCGGAATCCTGCTGGGAGAAATGTTCACCACAGGATCCTCTGTGGTCCTGTGGGCGCTCTTGCTCTTTTATTGCTCACAAATTTTAAAATTATCGGGAAAAAACCATTTGCTCCTGTTGGGATACGGTGTGATGGATCTCGTATTTGTCATAACGTCGACTATTCTTTTCAGAATGGAAAATGCCGGGATTCTGAGCATCGTCCTCGGGAGTGTCATCGGAATGGCTGCCGGCGCTGTGTGTCTGTGTGTTATATTATGTCTGCAGAGGAAGACCCGGCCCGACGCACTCAGAGGACTGGCAATTCCGGCCGGCTGCTGTTGTGCCTGCGGTCTGCTGGCATTCGGTCTGGAAAAACTGTTGTTCCCCCATGTGGGAGCAGTGGTAACGGTGATTTCGGAACTGATCATTACGCTGTTGTTGTATTGGTTCCTTCTATTATTGTTACGCTGTCTGCGGGGACAGGATTTTCAATATATTCCCGGCGGCAGGCTGATGCGTATGCTGGGGAAAATGTTCCGGCTGTAAAATTTGCGTCAGATGTATATTATTCCAAAAATAACTGATACTGATACAAAGAATGAACATTGACACCACAGATGTGAGGCAGTATGAAACTTGTAAAACGTATCAGTTACTTTTTTGTAATTCCCATTTTCTTTTTGAGTCTTGGTATTTTTATCGGGGTGTGGGGAATCCGTTTTTTCTATCCGGGATCGTATCCCGGACGGTATTCCGAAGTCCCTGCGGATAGAGCAGACACTTCGGAGGTACCGGAAAATGTTGCGGTTACCGTGTCAGAAGAAACCTTATGTGCGGATACGGAATATGTATTGAAAGAGACGGACATTCTCAGAAATACCTCCGTAGAGACTTCCTGGCAGATTCCACATAAATATATTGGCATGACCAGGGAGAGGTTTCTGGAAACGATGAATCTGTATGCGGAACATCCTCCGCTGTCAGAGCTCGAAAGAGGTTTTGTGGGTTTAGAGGTATTATCCTTTTCCAGGGAAAAAGTTGTGGTTCGTATGGATTATCGCTATCTGCAGCCAAGCGATGGCTTTTATCTGGCAGTATGTGACAACGAAGTTGTGGTATACCTGGAGGATCGGTCTACCATATATATCAATACAGGGATTGCCCTGGACAGTCTTCCAGAGAAAATACAGATGCAGATTATGGACATGCTGTCCATTCCTGATGAGGAAACACTGTATGATTTTCTGGAGACATATTCTTCCTGAAGAAAGAAACAGGTGAAACAGAAATGAAAAAACACATTGGAATCATCGGCGGCGGTGCAGCAGGTATGATGGCTGCGGTCACAGCTGCCCGAAAAGGTACCAAAGTTACGATTTTGGAACGAAATGATCGAATCGGGAAAAAAATATTACAGACAGGAAACGGAAAATGCAATCTGGGCAACAAAAATCTCACGGTGGAATGTTACCATGGAGGAGATGCTGCATGGATAAAGCAGGCGCTGGAACGCTTCGGTACGGAGGACACCGTTTGCTTTTTTCAAAAAATAGGGCTTCTGATCAAGGAAAAAAACGGATATCTGTATCCGGTCAGTGAACAGGCATCGTCGGTACTGGATGTGCTTCGCTACGAACTGCAGACGCTGGGAGTTGAAATCATCTATGGATGTAAAGTACAGAAAGTGGAACGAACACGATCCGGGAAACTTGTGGTAAACGATGGTGACAGAGAATGGCAATTCGATGCGGTGATCCTGACCTGCGGCGGAAAGGCTGCCCCCGGTACCGGCTCTGACGGAAGCGGATGGAAAATTGCCAAAAAAGCTGGTCATACCTGTATTGCTCCCGTACCTGCGCTAGTGCAGCTCCGGTGTCTGGAGACAGATCTTCTGAAGGGAATAGCCGGTGTTCGTGCTGACAGCAGAGTGCGTATTTTGTGTGACGGACGTGAAACAGATGTCGAGCGCGGAGAATTACAGCTGACGGAATACGGCATCTCCGGAATTCCCATATTTCAGTTGAGCCGTGATGTGAATTATTTACTCAGGGACCGGAAAACTGTAATGGCCGAGATTGATTTTCTGCCGGATATGACGGAAGAATCCTATGAAAATATGAAGAAAACCCGCCGGATGCTGCAGGAAAAGCGGACGGCAGAAGAGTTTTTTACGGGAATCCTGAATAAAAAGCTGATGTCTGTATTTTTGAAAATTGCAGGCATAAAACCGACAACTCCGGCAGTGGAAATTCCGGAAGATAAAATAAACACTTTTTATGAACTGTGCAGATGTTTCCGGTTACATATTACGGAGAGCAATCCCTATGAGAATGCGCAGGTAGCGGCCGGAGGAATTGCAGTAACGGAAGTGACGGAAGACATGGAATCAAAACTCTGCCCCGGGCTGTATTTCGCAGGAGAGATTCTGGATGTGGACGGAAGATGCGGCGGCTATAATCTGCAATGGGCCTGGAGCAGCGGGTTTATTGCGGGGTGTTCTGCTGCAATCAAGACAGAATAAGGAGTTATTATGATCAGATTAAACCAGTTGAAACTTCCGGTAAATCATACGGAGGAACAGCTTGTACATAAGACGGCACAAAGCCTGCGGATCCCTACAGAAGATATTCTGGAACTGGAGGTCGTAAGACAGTCTCTGGATGCGAGGAAGAAGCCGGAACTTTTTTACAGTTACAGTATCGATGTCATCGTGAAAAAAGAAGAGAAAGTATACAAGGATGCCTGTCGCAGACTCGGTAAGGCAAATGTTCTGCAAACGGAGAAAAGGAAATATCATTTCCCTGCAGGCGGCACACAGCCGCAAAAGCATCCAACGGTGATCGTCGGATGCGGACCGGCTGGATTATTCTGCGGATATTATCTCGCACTACACGGATATCGTCCCGTGATTTTAGAGCGGGGCGCGGATGTGGACACGAGACAGGCGGATGTGGAGCGGTTCTGGGAGACAGGGAAACTGCAGCCCGATTCCAACGTTCAGTTCGGAGAAGGGGGTGCCGGAACTTTTTCGGACGGTAAATTAAATACATTGGTTAAGGATAAATACGGCAGAAACACAGAAGTTCTCAGGACTTTTGTAAGGCACGGTGCGGATCCTGCTATTTTATATCAGGCAAAGCCCCATATCGGGACCGATGTACTGAGCCGGATCGTGAAAAGTATGCGGGAAGAGATCCTGCGTCTGGGAGGTGAAGTTCATTTTCACAGCCAGGTGACGGAAATATTGACTGAGGGTGGTCATGTTACGGGAGTGAAAATTAACGCTGCCGAAGAACTCCCATGTGAGCAGCTGGTTCTGGCTCCTGGACACAGCGCCAGAGATACTTTTTCCATGCTTTATGAAAATCAGTTCCCAATGTCGGCAAAACCTTTTGCCGTAGGATTTCGTGTGGAACATCCGCAGGCTTTGATCAACCGGAGTCAATACGGTGCGGAGCAGGTTAAGGGACTGGGTGCAGCTGCCTACAAGGTGACGGCGAAGACCGGTACCGGCAGAGGAGTGTATTCTTTCTGCATGTGCCCCGGAGGATATGTGGTCAATGCGTCTTCAGAACCCGGAAGACTGGCTGTCAACGGCATGAGTTACAGCGGACGTGACGGCCAAAATGCCAACAGCGCCATTATTGTATCGGTGACGCCGGAGGATTATGGATCGGAGCATCCGTTAGCCGGAATCGAATTTCAACGGGTACTCGAGAAAAAGGCATATGATCTCTGTAATGGAAAACTTCCGGTACAGCTCTACGGAGATTTCCGCAAAAAAGTGACGGGAGAAGATCTACCGGAAAAAGAAATAGATTCCGACGAATGGGACGGAATGGAACCCCAGTGCAAAGGAGCTTATGAATGGGCTGATCTGACGGGAATCCTTCCGGAGGAATGCAATCATGCTTTTGTGGAAGGAATGGACAGTTTTGGCAGACAGATCCTGGGATTTGATTCTCCGCATGCGATTCTGACCGGAGTAGAAAGCCGCACCTCGTCACCGGTGAGAATTGATCGGGATGAAAAATTGCAATCCGCGATCCGCGGATGCTATCCCTGCGGAGAAGGGGCAGGGTATGCCGGCGGAATTACTTCGGCGGCGATGGACGGTATCCGTGTGGCGGAGATGATTGCATCACAGTTTGCTCCATCACAGCGTTGACGTACAGAGAAAAATAGTATATCATTCAGATGTTCGAAAGTTTTTATTTTATAGTCAGAGAGGCAGTCACGTGAATAACATAAGGGAACAGATAAAAGATAAGAAGAAAATCGTCGTTAAGATCGGTTCCTCTTCTTTACAACATAGCGAAACAGGAGATCTGGATTACATCCGGCTGGAAAAGCTGGTGAGAGAACTCTGTGATATCAGCAACCAGGGGAAGGAAGTCGTACTGGTGACTTCCGGTGCCATTGCCGTGGGCAAAAAAGCAGTGAAACTGAAGACAATTGAGGGACAGACCCAGGCAGAGGCTATGGCTGTAAAACAGGCATGCTCGGCAATCGGTCAGGCCCGTCTGATGATGGCGTATCAGAAACTGTTTTCGGAATACAATCATGTAGCGGCACAGATTTTGATGACTAAAAATACCATTGTGGATAATCTGAATCGTTATAATGCTCATAACACCTTTACACAACTATTAAAAATGGGGGTGATCCCCATTGTGAATGAAAATGATACCGTAGCTACCTACGAGATCGAAATTGGTGATAATGATACGCTGTCCGCAATCGTGGCAGCCCTGATCGATGCGGACCTGTTGATCCTGCTGTCGGATATCGACGGACTCTATACCGATGATCCCAGACAGAATCCGGATGCAGAATTTATCGAACAAGTGGATGAACTTACGGATGAATTCATGAATATGGGCAAGGCTTCCACCGGCAGTAATGTAGGTACCGGCGGCATGAATACCAAGATGATCGCAGCTAAAATTGCCACCAGTTCCGACGTGGATATGATCATTGCCAACAGCAGAGACATCGGCGTGCTGCATCGGTTGTTAGAAGGAGAGAATGAAGGTACTCTGTTCGTAGCACACAGGGATGAAAGCTTTGATCTGCCGGAATTTGTACAGAATCTGCATAAAAATTGATCCGGCAAAAAGGAGAATACATTATGAATATGGATGAAAGAATAAAGCGCATCAATGAGCTTTATCATAAATCTCAGAATGAGGGACTGACCGACGAAGAAAAACTGGAACAGACCATTTTACGTCAGGAATATGTGGACAGTATCAAACGTAATATGAAAGCTCAGCTGGATAATATAGAGATTGAGAGACCGGACGGCACCATTGAAAAATTAAAGCCGGTTTATAAAAAGAAAAAATGATCAAAGAACAGAAAAAACAGATTCGAAGAAAAGCGCTTGCCTGCAGAAATGCGCTTACCGAACCGGAGAGGGAACGGGGAAAGCTGCTGATCACGGAGCGGATTCTGGGACACCAGTGGTATTATCTGTCGGATACGATTTTAGGTTTTGTAAGCTATGGCAGTGAAATCTGTACGACGGAGATTCTCGAAAGTGCTCTGCAAGACGGAAAAAATGTCTACGTTCCCAAAGTGGAAGATGGAAAAATGGAGTTTTATCGGATGTTCTCTCTGTCAGAGTTGAAAAACGGTTACAAGAAAATCCCGGAACCGGCAGGGGATACGGACCGGTATGTATTTGAACCGGAGCATGCAGACAAAACCTTACTTCTGATGCCGGGAAGCGCCTTTGACCCGCTGGGAAACCGTATGGGATACGGCGGTGGATTTTACGACAGATATCTTGCGGACAAAGAAAGCTTAAGACTGCGGAGCATCGGTATCGGTTTCCGCTGCCAGCAGGTAGAACAGGTACCTGTGGAAGTGACAGATGTGAAGCCGTATCAGGTGATTCTGGTTTAAATTATAAATATCGGATAGAAAGTAGGGGATAGCTATGGCAGAGTTAACGGAATTGGGAAAAAATGCATGTGCTGCGAAATATATATTGCAGAAACTGACTACTGAAGAAAAAAATAAGGCACTGGACACTGCGGCAAACTATCTGTGTGACAGGCAGGCGGAGATTCTTGCTGCCAATGAGTCTGATCTGGAGAACGGCCGAAGAAACGGAATGAATCCCGGACTTTTGGATCGTTTAAAACTGACATCCGATCGGATTGCCCAAATTGCGGAGGGACTTCGCCAGATTTCCGAGCTTCCCGACTGTATCGGAGAGGTTATGGAACATTTCGAGCGTCCCAACGGATTAAAGATCGATAAGGTGCGGGTTCCGTTAGGTGTCATCGGCATTATCTATGAAGCGCGTCCCAATGTTACTGCGGATGCCTTCGGATTGTGCTTTAAAACCGGTAATGCTGTGATCTTAAAGGGCGGCAGTGATGCCATTCATTCCAATATTGCAATTGTAAGGGTATTGCAGGATGCCCTGGATGTCTGCAAAATGCCCCGGACAGCGGTACAACTGATTGAGGATACCGATCGGGCGGTTACCGCACAGTTCATGAAGATGAAAGAATATGTGGATGTACTGATTCCCAGAGGTGGTGCGGGACTGATCCGCAGCGTGGTGGAGAACAGTACGATCCCCGTGATCGAAACCGGCACCGGTAATTGTCATGTTTACGTAGATCGGGACGCAGATGTGGATATGGCAGTAAAAATTCTGATGAATGCTAAGACCCAGAGGATCGGCGTCTGCAATGCCTGTGAGTCGCTGGTAGTACATCGGGCGATCCGTGACAGGTTCCTTCCCAAAATGGCGGAGACCCTGAAAACCAAAAATGTGGAACTGCGGGGGGACGAAAGTACCCGTGAAATCCTGCCGGACTGTATTCCGGCAACGGAAGAAGATTACGGTACCGAGTATCTGGACTATATTTTATCTATTAAAACGGTTGACAGTGTGGACGAGGCGATCGCTCATATTAACCGATATAATACGAAGCATTCCGAATGTATCGTGACGGAAAATGTGCAGACGGCGGAAAAGTTCTTAAACGAAGTGGATGCTGCCTGTGTCTATGTCAATGCATCCACACGCTTTACGGATGGATTTGAATTTGGATTTGGTGCCGAGATCGGCATCAGCACACAGAAGCTGCACGCAAGAGGCCCCATGGGTCTGAAGGAGCTGACCTCCTATAAATACAAGATCCACGGAAACGGTCAGATCCGCGGATGATGACCTGTGTATTCTCTGGATCTTTTGTCCGGAAATAACTATAGAGTAGAGGAGAGAGATTATGAAAGAAGTAAACGGAAGTATTTGGCACACCATGAGCACTCAGAGAGTGACTCCCACAGATTTTGTCTGTGTTATTGAGATTTCCAAGGGTAGCAAGAACAAGTATGAACTGGACAAGGAGACCGGTCTTCTGATCCTGGACCGTATCCTGCATACATCCACCCATTATCCCGCAAACTATGGTTTCATTCCCAGAACCTACGGTGATGACGGTGACCCTCTGGATGTATTGTTACTGTGTTCCGAGCCGGTACAGCCTATGACTCTGGTAAGAGCGTATCCAATCGGTGTGATCTCCATGCTGGATAACGGCAAAAACGATGAGAAGATCATTGCAGTACCTTTCAATGATCCTAATTATAACTGCTATCATGATATTTCTGAGCTGCCCAGTCATGTGGTGGACGAGATGGAGCATTTCTTCACAGTATATAAAGCACTGGAGAACAAGACCACCGCAGTCAATGAAAAAGGCAACAGAGAAGAAGCCATCGAAGTCATTAAGAAATGTCTGGATAACTACATTGATACCTTTATCAAGAGCTGGTAAATGCTGCAACGTAAGAATATGGTGTCGTTTCATAGAAACTAATGAAAAAAATGTCAAAATCCACTAGATTTTTTCAGGGAAATATGAGAGAATGAACACGACCATTATGATATTATTTTATCAATAGTATTATAAGTACATATTGAAAGGAGATTTCACATGATTTATTCAAAAGAAGTTGAAGAAATGTGTCCCGTTGCACAGGGCGTACATCATGGTTGTGCTCCCATTCCCGAAGAGGCAAAATGGGTGCAGGCAAAAGAAGTTAAGGATATTTCCGGTCTGACTCACGGTGTGGGCTGGTGTGCACCTCAGCAGGGTGCATGTAAGCTTACCCTGAACGTTAAGGAAGGCATCATCCAGGAGGCTCTGGTTGAGACCATTGGATGTTCCGGTATGACCCACTCCGCAGCTATGGCTGCTGAGATCCTGCCCGGTCTGACCGTTATGGAAGCTTTAAATACTGACCTTGTATGTGATGCAATCAATACCGCTATGAGAGAGCTGTTCTTACAGATTGTATACGGACGTACCCAGAGTGCATTCTCTGAGGAAGGTCTGCCTGTCGGTGCAGGTCTGGAAGACCTCGGTAAGGGCTTAAGAAGCCAGGTTGGTACTATGTACGGTACTCTGAAGAAGGGTCCCCGTTATCTGGAGATGGCAGAAGGTTATGTAACCGGTATCGCTCTGGACAAGGATGATCAGATCATCGGTTACCAGTTCGTTAACCTTGGCAAGATGACTGACTTCATCAAGAAGGGTGACGATGCTAACACTGCATGGGAAAAGGCTAAGGGCCAGTACGGTCGTGTAGATGATGCAGTTAAGATCATCGATCCCAGAAAACAATAAGATACAGGAGGACAGAAAAAATGGCTTTATTTGAATCATATGAAAGACGTATTGATAAGATCAACGCTGTACTGAACAGCTATGGTATCTCCTCTATCGAAGAAGCAGAGAAGATCACGAAAGATGCTGGTCTGGATGTATACGATCAGGTTAAGAAGATCCAGCCCATCTGTTTTGAAAATGCTTGCTGGGCTTACACTGTAGGCGCTGCAATTGCAATCAAGAAAGGCTGCAGAAAGGCATCTGAAGCAGCAGCAGCAATCGGTGAAGGCTTACAGTCCTTCTGTATTCCCGGTTCCGTTGCGGATACCCGTAAGGTAGGTCTTGGTCATGGTAACCTGGGCAAGATGTTACTGGAAGAGGATACCGACTGCTTCTGTTTCCTGGCTGGACATGAGTCCTTCGCAGCAGCAGAAGGTGCGATCGGTATCGCAGAGAAGGCTAACAAAGTTCGTCAGAAGCCTTTACGTGTTATCCTGAACGGTCTTGGTAAGGATGCTGCAAAGATCATTTCCCGTATCAACGGATTTACTTTCGTAGAGACCTCTTATGATCCTTACACCAATACCGTTACCGAGGTAGAGAGAATTGCTTACTCTGAGGGACTTCGTGCTAAGGTTAACTGCTACGGCGCTAACAGCGTTCCCGAAGGTGTAGCTATCATGTGGAAGGAGAACGTAGACGTATCCATCACCGGTAACTCTACCAATCCTACCAGATTCCAGCATCCCGTAGCCGGTACTTACAAGAAGGAGAGACTGGAAGCAGGCAAGAAGTACTTCTCCGTTGCATCCGGCGGCGGTACCGGACGTACTCTGCATCCCGATAACATGGCTGCAGGTCCCGCTTCTTATGGTTTCACCGATACTCTGGGCCGTATGCACTCTGATGCGCAGTTCGCTGGTTCTTCCTCTGTACCTGCACATGTTGAGATGATGGGTCTGATCGGCATGGGTAACAACCCTATGGTAGGTGCTACCGTAGCTGTTGCAGTATCCATCGAGGAAGCTGCTAAGGCTGGCAAGTTCTAAGAAACTGCGTGGTTTTTCCATGTAAATA
>ERZ772872.447-NODE-447-length-42522-cov-4.922410_pt1 | contig 42522 bp, 45 predicted proteins | sample MGYA00512132_ERZ772872 | MGnify/ENA primary metagenome ERZ772872 (study PRJEB29015, sample SAMEA2737724) | human gut metagenome | biome: human gut; feature: human-associated habitat; material: faeces | place: China | collected 2012 ...
AGAAAAAATATATTTTTATCATTGATGAGATTATAAATAATTCTTATGTCAAAGTATTTGCTAGTAATTTTCAGATTTATATTACACAGAATTACCCTGTGTATCTTGTAATGGCTGGTTTGTTTGATAATATCAGCAATCTTCAAAACGAGAAGAGTCTGACATTTTTATATCGTGCTCCAAAAATTTTTCTGGAACCACTTAGCATTCCTGCAATTACTACAAGTTATCGTTCTGTATTTGACATTTCTCCAAGTGAGGCTGTTGCGATGGCGAAACTTACAAAGGGGTATCCTTTTGCTTTTCAGATTCTTGGTTATTTGAAGTGGGAGACAAATGATGATCTTGAAAAACTGCTTCCTAAGTTTGACGAGGAATTGATCATTTATGCTTATGAGAAGATATGGAGTGAACTTTCTGAACTTGACCAGAAGATTGTTTATGTAATTTCTACGGGAGTTTATAAAACTGGGGAAATTCGTGAGAAATTATCGATATCTCCACAGTTATTGAATACCTATCGAAAGCGATTGATGGAACGTGGTGTTGTGAATGGTTCTGTTCGTGGAGAACTGACTTTAGCGCTGCCTCGATTTGAGGAATATATTGAAATGTATTGTGAAGTGAATCTTTAGTTTCGCTTTATCTCAATGGAGACTGTTTCAAGTTTTGTGTAAACACAAAAAACTGATATAAGATTAATCAATAGTTATGAGGGTTATGAGTCAAATTTTGACTCATAGCCCTTATCTGCATTATGCAAAAGATTTTAGGCATGTCAAATAAACCTGTCTAAAAACACAGATTTTTAATACATATATTTTTCTAATCGTTCTTCAAAAAATATATCTAATTGTGCACGGATCTGGCTCCAGTCTCTTCTGCGACCAGTCCATTTTTTTGTGATGTCCATCGTTGCCAAATAAAGCATTTTTAATAAGCTGTCATCAGTTGGAAATACAGTTTTGCTTTTTGTCACTTTTCGCAACTGACGATTGAATCCTTCGATGGCATTTGTTGTATAAATAAGTTTTCTAACCTGTTCTGGATATTTAAAATAAGTAGCCAGTGTTGCCCAGCGTTCGCTCCATGATTTATAGATTTTTGGATATTTTGAGTTCCACTTTTCTCCGAAATCTTCAAGATTTTCTAAAGCGATCTCTTCCGTTGGTGCAGCATAGACTGCCTTTAGGTCAGCCATTACTTTTCGATTGTCTTTATAAGATACATATCTTGTGGTATTTCGTATCTGATGAATGATGCACTGTTGTATCTCTGTCTGTGGAAATACAGCTTCGATTGCCTGTGGAAATCCTGTCAGTCCATCCACACATGTGATCAGAATATCTTCAACGCCACGATTTTTCAGCCCATTGATGATAGAAAGCCAAAATTTAGCACTTTCATTATCACCCACATACATTCCAAGGACTTCTTTTTTACCATCCATGTTGACTCCAAGAGCGATATAAACAGCACGTTTTACAATTCGGCCTTCACTTCGCACATGATAGTGGATTGCATCCATATAAACAACTGCATAGACTTCTTCCAAAGGTCTTTCCTGCCATTCTTTTACGATCGGAAGGATCTTATCTGTAATCCTGCTGATCGTACTGTCTGATATATCAATGTCGTAGAGTTCTTTCATGTGAGATTCAATATCTCCGGTCGTCATGCCTTTTGCATACATGGAGAGAATCTTTTCCTCCATGTCCTGGGTAACAGTATTCTGATATTTTTTGATTAATCTGGGTTCATATTCGCCATTACGATCACGAGGAACAGCGATTTCCATATCCCCATAACTGGTATGCATGGTTTTCCCAGAATGACCATTGCGACTGTTATTGGTATCTTTATTACGATAATCATATCTGGAATAGCCTAGTTCCTCATTAAGTTCTTCATCCAGAGCACCTTCAAGGATCACTGACATCATATCACGCATGATTGCATTAACATCTGTTCCATTTTTTACACTGATATCATTGTCCTTTAAATATCCTTGCATTAATTGTCTTAATGCTGCTTTTTGTGGTGTGTCTCCTTTTCTTCTTCCCATAAAAAAACCTCCAAACTATACATAAGCTAGTATGTATGGTTTAGAGGTTTTTATGCAGAACCGCATGTGCCGTTGCTGTTTGTCTATCAAAGGAAAGTTCAAACTCTCCATCATATTTTTGCACGATTTTATGTATATTATGTAGGCCAAATCCGTGCCAATCCGGATTCTTCGCTGTCTCGGTAAACGATTCCCCGTCCGGCAAAATCGTATTTACACAGTCAAAAAATATCAGCTTCTTGTATGTTCCAATTGTAAGATGAATCTTCCGTTCTCCAATATCCAGAGGGATTTTCTCAACGGCTTCCTTCGCATTTTCCAGCATATTAGACAGGAAAAAGCACAGATCCAGATCATCAATCCCTAGCTCCTGCGGCAGCCACCCCTGATATGTAAACAGAAGCTTCTCCTTTGAAACCGCGGCTCCAAGCACGCCTGAAATCACGGCATCCACAAGCCGGTTTTGTGAATATATGCATGTCGGTTGTTCTGCTTCCATATGATTCCAGCTTTCAACCATTGCAGTTGCCCGTGCAATCTCTCCCTTTTTGAGCAGATCCTGCACCGTCTGCATCATATGCCGGAATTCATGCTGTCGGGCGCGTGTCTCCTCATTTTTCTCATACAATTGTACATAATAATCTCTGGTCAGCTTCTGTTCCCGCTCAAACATCCGTATCTGTTCCGCCTGCCGGTCACCCTTTGTTTTCAGCTTTCCAATGTAGATCAGATATGCGCATACGATGACCGCTGAACCAAACAGCATCATAAGTACAACATACGTCTCGCCTGCCACATTCCTGATCGCTCCATCCCCTACGATATAGGTCAGAAATAAAACCTGAACTGCCGCAAGTATGCCTCCCGCGAGCAACACCCAGAAATTACGGTTTACAAGTGTCCATACATGGGATTTATTTTTCTGCATTTTATAGAGCAGCACCCACAAAACAAGTCCCGGAAGCGAACAGATTCCGTCTAAAATCAGATCAAAAAATCCAAAGTCACTGACACTCACATGTGCTAAAAGTGCAATGCATACATACAGAATCGAATCTACAACCTCCACAACCATATAAGATAGAACATACGCTTTTATGGATTCCCGTATAGATTTCCGTTTCCAGATACAAAATGCAACTCCATTTAAAATCGGAAATAGCACATTCGTGTTCTCGTGCAGGAGTTCCATTTCTACGAATGTCCCCAGCAACACCAAACCTGCTGCCCATGCTACTGCACTCAGATGCAGCTTTTGATCCTGCTTCTTCCTATAATAACCAAACACACACGCAGAAACCATCGTCACCTTCATCAGCTTTATGCAATTGATCAAAAAATATAATCCCAACATCCCTATAAGATTCTTTCATGTTCCCGTGCATATGTAATATATTCCTGCCGCAGTTTCCGCACCTTTCCATTTGGTATGACAAAACGCGTACCATCCTCCATAAACAATGACGTTTTCTGGATGTCCTCCACATACGTATAATTCACGATCACAAATCTCGATATCCTGCAAAATCCCTGTTCCTGCAGAATCTGCTCCCACTCTTTCATTGTATATGTTTGCAGTGCCTGCACGACTTCCCCGCGCAGGTAAAAGGTTATCTGACTATAATTATCCGCAGACTGTATATATAGTATCTGCGATACATCAATCTGCCATACTTTTTTCTTCCATGTTACGTCTATCAGGCGTTGATGCTCCCTCTGAAAGTTCTGCAACACCTCTGTCAGCTTGTCCCAATTTCCTGTTTTTCTGACAAATGCGATCACATTTCGCCCAAATGCCGCTTCCATCATTTCTTCATGCGACGTTACATAGATAATATCTGTCATACGCAGCTTCGAAGCCATTTGCTCGCGCAGCTCCAACCCGGAAAGCTCCGGCATCTCAATATCCAAAAGCATAAGTGCTGGCTGCACCGTATGTGCCTGCAGGGATTCCGCTAACATTCTGGCATCGGAAAATCCCCGTACCTCGGTTCCTTTCACCATCACATCACGACAGACCTTTATCATCTCATTTAAATTCTCAATATCATCATCACAGACTATGACCTGCATCGTGCCCTACCCTTTTATCTATAATTTTCTCTAGCTATTATATATCACTTTCCTTATTTCTGCTACAATACGTTGAAAAAGGAGTTTTTTATGAAATCTACAAATGATACATCCCTGATTCAGACCTATTTAGACTACTGCAAATACAACAAGCGTTTGGACGAAAAAACCGTCAAGGCCTACGCAATCGATCTCCAGCATTTTTATATGGCATTCCCGGATCAGCCTCTCATTTCCCGTACTCCTCAGGCAATTGAAGCCTATATTTCCTCTTTACATGCATTATTCAAACCACGAACGGTCAAACGAAAAATCGCTTCTATAAAAGCATTTTATCATCACTTGGAATACCGCGATATCATCTCAATCACCCCATTTGCCAAGCTGCAAACCAGATTCCGTGAACCTCTGATTCTGCCGAAAACAATTCCTCTCCACACGGTTGAGCAGCTTCTCGCAAAAATATACACGCAGCATTCCAACGCCAGCACGCCCTATCAGCAAATGCACACACTGCGTGACGCCGCAATCATAGAATTACTTTTCATGACCGGAATCCGGATATCCGAGCTTTGTTCTCTGCGCAACAATAGTATCAACCTGCATACCGGAACAATCTTGGTCTACGGAAAAGGAGATAAGGAACGGTGCCTGCAAATCACAAACCCAAACGTTCTTTCCATACTAAGCAAATACAAATCCAGTGTACCTTTCTGCCCCGATTCGTATGCTCCTTTCTTCGTGAACCCGAATGGGACTCCCGTATCCGACCAGTCGATCCGCCGTATGCTCCGTAAATACTGCAAACTTGCAAACATTAACCTGCATATCACCCCTCATATGTTCCGGCATACGTTTGCAACAAGCCTCTTAGACGCCGACGTCGACATCCGGTACATTCAGGAAATGCTGGGGCACAGCTCTATCACAACGACAGAAATCTACACACATGTCTCCACGGCAAAACAGACAGATATTCTCACAAATAAACATCCAAGAAAAAATTTTCGATTGGTTTGATGGGAGTGATTGATAATAGGTGATTATCATTCATTTTTAAAATTATTAATATTAGCAGAGATTTCGGTATTAATTAGAATTGATTTTTTATGATTTGCATTGTTGCACGTATATTTTTATAATGACATTAAGTTTTATATAATAGGGAGCAAATATGACTAATGAATTAACAATAATCAATGAAGCTAGCAATAGTCCACTTATTCAGAAATTGCTACCAATAAAGTTGATAAACTTAGAATGTAAACATATAGAGAATGTGAACAATAACACCGTCGAACTTCATCAAAACGCTATAGATGTAGGATATGATAATGATATAATTGGATCTCATAGAAGTTATACTAATATTTTTGATGAATTAGCAAGAATATCTAATATGTCAAAAACATCTTGTTTGCGTGCTGTTCGCATTGTAGTAACAAAAGATGGAAGAATTTGGTCAGATAATACACATTGGACTATATCATATATAATAAGATATGGTAAAGACACACAGTTGCAGAAAATTCCATTCTATGTTGTAGATTTTAGAATGAACTCTCCCATTGTTTTCAATTATGCGTCAACACTATATGATAGTATGACTGAAATAGAAAGAGCCGTTGAAGCAGCACAAAATATTCAATCACGGTTAAATAACGGATGGAGAAAAAATGGATTAAGTTATACAATAGGTGACTTGTTTTCGGCTTTATTAAATATAGAACAATTAAAGAGAGAAATATAATAATGGATAAATACAATATTAGAAACGACAAAATAAAAGATATTCAAGACAAAATAGATTTAAGTAAAAATGCTAGTACGGCAATAAATATATATGGATCATCTGGTACTGGAAAAACATTTCTTGTACAGGAAGCAATAGAAAAATATTTTTGCAACACGTTTAACTCAACCATAATATACATTAATTTGTTGGAGGATATATTGTCCACTACAGCTTTTTGGGATATGCTTTTATTTACTATATGGAATGGTGGGATTAATGATAAAGAAAATATGTTAAGGATCGATAAAAAATGGTCTTTATCGAAATATTTACAGCACGCTACATATCGAAAAAAAGCAATCGATTCTTTATTTCGTTCAGTATCATCTATTGTTGCGTCCATACCTGTATATAATGCGAAAATAGAAGTTGGGGGAATTGACTGCAATAATTCAACTATACATTGGGGAGATAAATCTGAAATTGAAAAATCTCAATTAGTTATAAAATACTTTAAGTATATAAGTAAAAAACAGAAAATATTACTTATAATTGATAACTATCAATTTATGAATCCTACCATAAGACGTTATTTTGAAACCTCTATAAATCAAATATCAAAGAATGTTGTTTTTATTAATATTCAACGAACTGATAATATTTCTAGTTTTAGACCACTGGCATATAATACAAATTATATCAATATAGAACTTACAAACCTAAGCAAAGAAGACATATTCAAGTATGTATTGGAACCATTATACAACAACAACCCAATAATTAATTTAGTATTAGAGGATTGTTTTCAAAAAACTCATGGGAATTTAAAGGAAATTGATTTATATATAAAAGCTAACGATAATGATATAAAAAAGGGGATTTTAAAGAAAAGCCACACAAAATCCTTGAATAATGCACTTAATGGTTTACCACAGATACAAAGGGATTTGGTATTGTTGGCTACACTATTTCCCGCTGGAATAAGATTAGAATATGTAACAGCCTTAATGAAAAGATATTTTTATTTAGATGAAGGTAGTTTGAATACGGAATTGAGAAAGATTATTTCTTTAGGTTATGTAATGTTAAACAGTTCCAGAAAAGATTTGCTTAAGTTATCTCATGATAAAATTGGATTAAGTATAGACACAATTAATTCAACAGAAGAATTTTTGGAATTTTATTATAATGTAGAAGATGGCTTAGAGGAATTAATTATACAGAAGCAAAATTCTAAAGATTATGTATATTTACTTCATTGCTATATAGGAATATGTGATGGAAAAAAAATTATAAATAGCATTAATTATTTAGAAGATCTAATTAATTTAGAATATAATGCATGCTCTTTTTTATATCTTGTTGAATTAGCAAAAATGTGTATAGAATCAACAAAAAAAATTATAGTACACCTTTCAGAGAAATATGTATTAATGTTATTAGATGCTTGTCAAAAAACATGTTCTTTTGAGATATCTTTAAAAATATTGAATATTGTTAGAGCGGATAATGTGAGAAATGAGAAATTAGGTATTTATTATGTTAAAGTAATGACTCAACTTTATAATTTTAAAACAGCATTAAAAGAAATAGATTTATTATCTAAAAACAATGAAACACTATTATATAAATTAATTATACTTGAACATTTAGGTATGAAACAAGAAATATTAGAACTATTGTATTCTCTGATGAATAATAAAACAAAAGTGCACGATAAATGGTACTATGTAATACTAAGAAATACCGCACATTTTTTTTCATATGAGAAAGCACATCAAAACTTAAAAAAGTGCCTTGATTATTTCACTAAATGTGGAACAGTTTTTGATCAAGCAACAGTACTCAATAATATATCTGTAATTCAAATTTGGAATGGCGCAGAGACATATAATGACGCAGAACGTACCATAAAAGATGCAATCAAGAAATTTAACGATATAGGTTCAAATGAGATATTTGAAGCATACTACAATTATGGAACACTTTGTTACTTGAAAGGTACTTATCAAAAAGCCATTGAATACTATCAATATGCATTAAATGAAGTACCTGAAACCCTTACTATGGATGTTACATTATTACATTTAAATAAAAAAATATGTGAATGTGCTATTGATCCTGATAATATTTCTAGCTTAGAAACATTTATATTGAATAGTTTAAACCAAGCTGAAATATTACAGGATCCATGGGTTAGATTTCAGTTAGAATACAATTTAAAAAATATAGAGATTTATAATAAGGGTGAATCCGCTATATATCCATCTAAATTGTTCATGCCTGAAAATAATAACGATGTAACTGCAATTACAGTATTTGACACCTTACAGCTTAATTCAGTAAAAATCCCAATATGCTTAAGCTTATCTCCTAATTGGAGGTATTAGTAACTGTATGATATTTTTTTATAATATATTGAATAGTTTCTGTTTTAACTTTTTTGTATAATATTAAGTTAACAATACAATCAGCTAATAGAGCCGTATCATTATCTGAATAATTTAAATTAGAAATACAAGTGGTTCCAAAACGAATTCCTGATGCAATATATGGTGATAAGGAATCATTTGGAATCTGATTTTTGTTAACTAAAATCAGATTTTGATAAAATAACAATTCTGCGGCAGCTCCAGTTAGTTTATATGGAGTAACATCAACTAATAGTATGTGGGTTTTATAGTCTTTAGAATAAGTTTGTATTCCGTTATTGCATAATATATCTCCTATTATTTTAGCACGATGTTGAATACCTGATGCATATGTTTTTATATCAGTATGTAATAATTCAACAAAACATAATAATTTTGCAAATTGAATAGACTGCAGAGGTCCTCCCTGGGTTAAAGGAAAGACTGAATAGGAGATAGCCTTCTTAAAATTACTTTTGTAAACTATTATACCGCCTTGGGGTCCACGCAAAACTTTTTCTAAAGAAAAAGTGACAAAATCAACATCTGGAAATGGGTTATTATATAATTTTGCCATTATATATAAAATTGTATGACAGGCATCTACCATCACGAAAGAACCATTGTTATGAGCAATTTGACAAATTAATTGATAATCAATGTTGTTAGGGTATGATGAAGCACCGATTACGATTAGTTTGGGTTTGTATTTACTTGCTAAATTTGATATTTGTTCATAATTAATAAAGTAATCAGAGGTCAAACCATAATTTATAACTTTAATATCTTTAACAAATTTATTATGGGATATATGTCCTCCACTTTTGGCATCAAGGCTTAATACAACATCACCGTCATTTAATAGTGCATTATATACAATTTGATTTGCCTGCGTGCCTGAATGGGGTTGATTGCATACACAATAATCACGATGGTCTATATTTAATAATTTTAAAACCAATTCCTCGGTATAAAGATCAATGTTGTCCATGCTTTCAAAAGAGGGAAAGAATCTTTCGCCGACCATCCCTTCTGTCGGTAGAGTAAACATTGGATATTCTTGTGCTTTTAAAACATTAGGAAATGGATAACTACAACAGGCTTCTAAATTAATATAGTTATTTTGAACATTATTATACGAATCAATAATTTGGTTAACACGATCATATTTATCGCCTAAAAATTTTTTTAATAAAAACATATTAATCTCCATGTAGATAGATATCACTTATTTCACCAAAAATAAATGATAATCACCTATTATCCGTTACTTTTTTACAATTTTTAAATCGAAGCAACCTGCAATTACACTTACAGGTTGCTTCTTCCTTTTTAGCCTAATAACCGGCGAATCCACTCCCAAAAGTCAATACTTAATGGCATTTTTGTCTCCTCCTTTGTTTTTTGTTTTCAGTTTAAATAACTTTCTCAGATTTTTCGACAACAATTCCGCCAAACGAAAGTTTTTTCCGCCAAACAAAGATTTTAACAAAAATTTAGCCTAGACAATCATCATTACGCGCTATTTTCTTTAGATCGTCAATCATCCATCCACCAGGCAATGATTGCATCACTGTTATCTTCAAACATCCCGCAAAGCTCGATGATTTCTTCACCATTAAATTCTTCTATATTTGCTACATCCTTCCTATAATCCTCAATAATTTTTCCATCCTCTATTCTTAAAGAACCACATGCAAGCGAATCCATAATATATGCTATCCTGCATTTTTTTAGCAGATGCCCGGGAACCCGCAGTCAAAATAGATAGATAAAAACTATCAAGTATTTCTGAAGCATTCCCTGTATCACAAAACAAATTATATTCCTCTAATAACTAATCAATACTGGAATAATCGATTTCATATTTCGGCTTAAACACCCGGATTTCCAGAATATGCAAATAAATCCACAGCCTATTCACATTCATGCCTTCTGGATATTCTCCCCCATCCAAACTTCAGATACACTCGCCTTTAATCGATAGCGCATCTTGATTCATGCTATTTGTCACGTCTATTTGATATACTTTTAGCTGCTCCTCTCTCTCCTGATGCCTTTTTGCCGCTCTTTCTTTTTTCTCCATAAACTCCTTCCCCTCTTCTCTTTATTTTTTTCAGACTCAAACCATTCCTCCAAAATGTCATCTGCCATCTTATTTTTATGATTGCTATATATTATATCATAGCTATAATCCACATTTAATGAATTCGCTGCAACATCATATATTAATTTAATCTGCGTTGGCATTTCTCTTTGATGTTCTTCACACAACTTCCTAAGAGCCACCATATCTTCATTAAGAATCGCCATAACGTCTCGTTGTCTGGGTATTGAAACATCATATTCTTCCTGCCCATCTACAATAACATCATTTAGTCTGCTTTTTTTCACAACTTTGCCATTTACCTTATAAAAGAAATTACAGGATTGCACCCCTCCTTCAAAAGAACAGTAAATATAAATCTTCTCCGCTCTGTCTTCCACATATTCTAAGCAAATTTCCACCATATCCGTTTGCAATTCTGAAAAATAATCTTCAAACACTTTTCCCATTTCGTTTCCTCGCTTCTTCTCCTAAATATAATTTATTTTCATAATGCCTCTATCTCTATTGGTAAGTCTGACTCTTGACTATCCTCTAAAGCATGTTTAAACACTGTTAAAAAATCTTCGCCATCACTTGTCACAAAATAATTTGACAAGTCGGTTATATCCTTACTAATATTATTACCCCATGGCGGCTGCTTCTTAATATCATCTATGTCCCAAACTACCTTATCTGGCGATATTTTTCCTAACTCTTCTTCAATTGTGTTCAGCTCTATTAACGCTTTACCCACATTTTCACTATCAAGAATTCCTTGGTACAATTTGTTCATTATCAGTGGAAATCTACTTCCCCAATTATCATTCTCTAAATTTACAGCAACTGTTGAAAAAAAACAGTGTAAAAAATCGCCACTACCTATTTGATACCAGAAAAATCCAACTTTAAATCCAACTGCCATATCATGTGTCATTTGTGTTCTCCTTGTTTCATTTCTTTCAGCTTTTCCTCGAATTCTTCTTTTGTCAGCGATGCATCTGAATTATCATTCATTATATGCAGATCAAACATAACTTCCCCGGTTGGCTGATAGATAAATTTTATTGTCACCCAGAGTTCATCAAATGGAATCCCGGAATATGCCTGAACTGCTGTACAGCATTCTGGCAATACTATAAAAGTGTATGTAAAATCCGAAAGCCTTGATGTATCATTTGCATAATAAATGATTTCATTGCAGGCATAATTCACTTCAACAGGTTCATTTGAAGACTTTATTGTCTCCTGCATAATATGCATAATATTGTTCTAAACAAACGTTTCATTTTATCCGTCCTCGCTTAATACTCGATTGTCTGCTGTATCTCCCCCGTCTGCCGGTTCCAGATCACCCGCGTATCGACAGCTTCTTTCTCCTTTTTGGGTCCCAGATCATAGATAATATAATCATCACTGACAACGAGCGATTTTAGCGCCTTATCCGCTCCCGCATCGATCGTAATCAGTTCGCCTTCCTGCTTGTCCTCCAGCGAATAATATTTTATGCAGATAGAATCATCCACCTTCTGTGCGTAGAACATGACTCTTTTGTAAACATTCAGGCAATACACACTTCCTGCAATACTTACTTTTTCCTCCTCATCTTCATCATAGACACGTAAATCATGTAGATATGCAAAATCACTACCATATAACATATTGCTTTCAAAATAGACACCGACCGGTTCTTCCTTCTCCGTTCCGTAGATAACATTCTCAAAAAAGCAGATCAACTGATTTCTTCTGACCGCTTCATAAGAACATCGCACATTCACCAGATGCCGCATACGTCCAACCTCTATCGGCTGGCTCCAGTCCCATGTATCCATATCAAGATAATAGTATTCTGTCTGTTTTTGAAGCACCAGATAATGATCCCGGATACCAAATATCACGTAACTGCCATATCCACCCACATTCTCATAGATCACCTGTGCCTCAGTGCCTTCTTTATTGATGCGGTAAATCCGGTTTTCAATCTGGATATAGAAATATCCCTCATAATAGTACAGTTTGGAACCGATACTATAATAGATCGCATCGCCTTCCTCAAATGTATAAAATTCCTCATATATACCATCCGGAGACAACCGGTAAATCACATTGTTTCCGCATTTCTCCAGCTCATCTACCTTGTCATAGTTTCCAAGCTTCACCCGGCTTTTGTAGAAATACACATAACCATCTACAACCAGCGCGTCATTGGCATAATTACCGCTCTGCTGATCAATGCCTGGATCAACCTCAGAAAATGGATTCTCAAAAAAACGGTTCTTCGCCTTTGGTTCCGATTGTTTTATCTCATATACCCTGCTTCCGGCTACAATTACACAGGCAAAGAGCATTACCACAAATATAACGACCTTTTCTTTCCTACTTAGAGACATTTTTTCTCCCTTCGCCATTAGCAACATCCGCTCATTTTTAATCACCCACGTTTACCCACATTGCAGGTCTCACGCCGTTATAAGAATCTGGATAGTCCTGATCCCATTTTCCCTCGTATCCAATCACAAAAATCGTGTAATCCTTCATACCCGTTGACCGCAGCATCCACGATAACCGCTCCGTACCATCAGGCAGATGCCGGGAATATGGATACATCGCTGGAAGCTCCTCGATTATAAGATCTGTAAATATCGCTTTCCGCTTCTGCAAAACTGCCCTCGATGGTCTTCGTCCAAGGATAGATGCATCCGTTAAACGATTTCCATAATACTGCTCCGCTTCCTTCCAGCTCAGCAGGAATATCTTATCCTTTGTATCCGGTCTGCTCTCCCGTACCTGTACATCCCCGGATGGGTCCACATGCGCAGCAAATCCCACCGTAGACGGATTCTCCAACGTTGTCTCCCGTATACTTGCCTGTTCTTCCTCGTCAAATGCCTCTGCATAGAACTCCTGATTCAGCCACGACCGTATCTGCGAATCCTCCCATATTACGCATTTAAAACTATCCGAGAATCGTTGATACGCAATTACATCATGGGATATGAGCAGCATAGCATCCCCATCCTTATCCAGCACATCCCAGCAGATCGGATCTTCTGTCTCCGGATCACCATCCTGTTCGTAGGTTCCCATCTGCACGATGTCACCGATTTCTGCATCCTTCAGTGCTACCATCTCCAATGCTTCTGTCGTAGCAGATACCTCTGTCGTCATTTCTTCGGTAGTCACCTCTGTCGTCTCTACCTGTTTTTTCCCACAGCCAGACAACAGAACTACACCAATACCGATTGTGATCATATATATTTTTATTTTGATCATTTGAATATCGCTCCCCCGTTTTCACTGCTTTGCTTCTTAAATTCCATCCACCAGTCTATTATTACATCACTATATTTCTCAAAATATTTGCAGGCATCTAATATCTGTTCATCCGATAAATCTACCAAGTTCATATCTGATTTTTGGGCAACCCTTCCGTCCTCAATGACAATGCAGCCAATTCCTAATTCATATATAATAGCTGACATATTTTGATAGGACATATGGAACGAATCCGCTTGAAATATTGCTTCTTCATAAGCAGAACAGAACAAATCCAATTTATCTTGTCGTTTTCCCGTTTTGCAAAAATTATCATACTCACTTAATAGTTCATCTATCGAGTCATACTCTATCTGGTATTGAGGATAAAACACACGAACAAACGCAATTTTCTCATAAAGTGTTCCAATGTTGATACCTTTTTTGTCAGAGTATGTTACACCTCTTTCATCAGATGTACACGCCCCCATTATCGCCAGACACTCCCGATATTCACTGTTTGCACTTCTTATATAACTCTCTCGTTCTTCTTTTTTTGTTTTATATATTTTTGTTAGTGTGAATACAATAAAAGCAAGAAAAAGAACAAATACAATCAATTTGACTACCCTTTTTTTCATAATCCTTTACCTCAATAAGTTAAATTATAACTATTAATTGCATCTCCACCTCAGCCGAATACTATCTCAGCTTTACCGATACACGACCTCCTCCTGTGTCTCTCCCGTCTGCCGGTTCCAGATTACCCGCGTATCCACACCATCTTCATAATTGCCTGGTCCCAGATCATAGATAATGAAATCATCACTCACCACCAGCGATTTTATGCTCTTATTCTCATCCGGGTTAATCGTAAACAATTCGACTTCCGACTCACCATCGAACGATCTGTATTTTATGCTGACCGCATCATCCACGCTCTGTGCATAAAAGGCATCTCCTTTATAAACATTCAGGCAATACACGTCAGATGCAATCTTCTCCAATTCCTTTTCCTCTTCATTCCAAACCTTTAATTGATGATCCAATAAAACTACCGCGTTGTCTGATAGTTCATATCTGCTTCCATATATAACACCCTCATATAAATCGAAAAGTTGTTCCGTATCTACATTGAGCAGGTGCCGCATACGTCCAACCTCTATCGGCTGACTCCAATCCCATTTATCCAGATTCAGACAGTAGTACTGGCGCGCTTTTTGAAGCACCAGATGATGATCCCGGATTCCAAATGCCAGCGAACCTTCACCCATATTCTCATAAATAATCTCCGCACGGGTTCCTTCTTTGTTGATACGATAGATTCGATTTCCTATCTGAATATAGAAATACTCATTATAATAATAGAGCTTTGAACGGACAGAATAATAGATTGCATCCCCATAATCAAACGTATAAAATTCCTCATATGTACCATCCGGAGAGAGACGATAAATTACATTGTTCCCGCATTTTTTCAACTCATCTACATGGTCATAGTTTCCAAGCTCCACCCGGCTTTTATAGAAATACACATAGCCATTCACAACCAATGCCTCATTTGCGTAATTTCCACTTTGCAAATTGATCTCCTGATTGACTCCGGAAAACGGATTTTCAAACAACCGGTTCTTTGCCTTTTGTTCAGAATGATGCTTGTAAAACACTCTGCTGCCAATTGTACAGACAACAAGAATAACTGCAAATATAATTATCTTTTGTTCCCGACTTAAAGACATCCCATTCTCCCTTCACCCCTGTATCATATACTTCATCTTTTTGTTTTTCCATCAAATAATTTCTTTTCAATCTCTCGTCAGCCGAATCCGATCACAGGTTTTACCCTCCATTCCGGTATAGGTACCGCGGAATGAAAAGATAATTGTACAGGTTCCAATATTCGTCTTATACTCGTAATAAAGATCCTTCATAGAACTAATCTCTTTTTCTTCATCCGGTTTTCCCATCGCTGCAAGTATCTCTTCATACGTGCTTGCCTGACTGAGTCCATTGCACAACATAAATTGTTCGTCGGACCATATCGTCTGAATCGGGCAATTCACCGCGGCTGTCTCCTTCGTACCTGTATTGATTACCGATACATCGAACTCCCCCTTAAAATCACGTGCCTCCATCTTGCAGATTGCTGTCTCATATGCCTTATATCCATCTATCATCAGAGAGGCTGGTTTTCCCAGCATGATCTTCGCATCACTTTCATTCATGCTATACCCTGCGTCATACAGATCTGTGGTTGTGCACGGAAATGTCATAACCTTTCCGGCAATCGCAAATTCCATACTGGATGCATCCTTCGTCGTAAATGGAATGTCCGCATAAGCAACCGGCGCTTTCTCTTTTCGAAGGCTTACCTTCTCCGATGCCTCAGGATCTGTCAGAAACCAAACGACAAAACCAATTACTCCAAGTATAACCACTATCATGATCACTTCTTTAATCGCACGCTTTACCCGTCTTTTTTTCTTTGCCTGCAAGTCCTGCATGAACTGCTCATAGACTTCGTCTCTTTCGGTATTCTCTTCCATTACTATTTCCTCCCATGTTTACCGGTACGAGATTGTTTGCTGTATCTCCCCGATATGCCGGTTCCAGATCACCCGCGTATCAACAGCTTCTTGCTCCCTTTGACACTAATCCCCCACGTTTACCCACATTGCAGGTCTCACGCCGTTATAAGAATCCGGATAGTCCTGATCCCATTTTCCCTCGTATCCAATCACAAAAATCGTGTAATCCTTCATACCCGTTGACCGCAGCATCCACGATAACCGCTCCGTACCATCAGGCAGATGCCGGGAATATGGATACATCGCTGGAAGCTCCTCGATTATAAGATCTGTAAATATCGCTTTCCGCTTCTGCAAAACTGCCCTCGATGGTCTTCGTCCAAGGATAGATGCATCCGTTAAACGATTTCCATAATACTGCTCCGCTTCCTTCCAGCTCAGCAGGAATATCTTATCCTTTGTATCCGGTCTGCTCTCCCGTACCTGTACATCCCCGGATGGGTCCACATGCGCAGCAAATCCCACCGTAGACGGATTCTCCAACGTTGTCTCCCGTATACTTGCCTGTTCTTCCTCGTCAAATGCCTCTGCATAGAACTCCTGATTCAGCCACGACCGTATCTGCGAATCCTCCCATATTACGCATTTAAAACTATCCGAGAATCGTTGATACGCAATTACATCATGGGATATGAGCAGCATAGCATCCCCATCCTTATCCAGCACATCCCAGCAGATCGGATCCTCTGTCTCTGCATCTCCGTCCTGTTCGTAGGTTCCCATCTGCACAATATCTCCAATTTCTGCATCTTTCAGTACCACTGTTTCCAATGCTTCTGTCGTAGCAGGTTCTGGTTCCTCTGTATTGGATTCCTCCGTAATTACCTCGGTTGACTCCGCCTGTTTTCCACACCCACTTAATAAAAGCATTGCAAATGCGAGCATGATATACCATTTTTTCATTCTCTATAACTCCTCATACCGAACCTGTCTACGTCTGTTCATTCTCTGATTTCTTCATTCCACAGTTGCAGATAAATATATGATCTGAGTCCTCTTATTTGTAACTAATGGATTTCCACTTTCCTGTATGCCGGTTCCATATTATGCGTACATCCACATTCTCTCCATATTCATAATTTTGACCATACTCTGACGATCCAAGATCATAGATGATAAAATCCTCGCTAACGACCAACGATAATATCCTCAATTTCCCATCCGGATTCACCGTGAGCAAATCTTCTTCCTCATCTGACGTCAAAGATTTGTATTTTATCGTGTACGCATGATTCTCGGCATTTTCCTGCACATAATAGACGGCATCCTGATAGATATTTATGCATTCAATATCTGTCTCTTCTTCTATTGCTGCATTCGCATCCTGCAGCCGCTTCGGAGAATGCTTGGTAACACCACTGATCATCCAATTATAAAAAGTATCTGCGTCCAGCGCATACACATATTTCAAAACACGCATCTGATCAAAGTCGATAGGCGTGCTCCAGTCCCATTTACGCATATCCAGATAACGCACTTCATTATGATTTGCCAGCAGCAGATAATGCTCCCGGATTCCAAACATCCGAAAAATACCATTGCCACCGGTATTTTCATAGATAACATGCGCACTGCTTCCATCCTTTGTTATACGATACACCCGCTGACCAATCATGATATAGAAATGCTCATCATAATAATAAAGCTTGGAATTCACGTCATAATAGAGGGCATCTTCATCTTCAAATTCGTAAAACTCCTCATACGTTCCATCCGGGGAAAGACGATATATGACGTTATTTCCACATTTCCCTAATTTTTCTTTTTTATCATAATTTCCCAGCTCCACGACACTTCTGTACAGATATACATAGCCATCCACAACCAGCGCATCCGCCTTGTAGTTTCCATATTGATATTCAATCTCTTTGTTATTGTCGAAGAAAAAGATATCCGCATGGTTTTTCTGAAATACGATAACCACCACCAGCAACCATGCGAGTAAAACGATACTTACGACTGTAATAAGAACATATAATTTTATTTTTTTCATTCCTGTAACGCTTGCCCCTCTCCGTTTTCATCACCTACATCGATCCACATAGCCGGACGAACACCCTGATAGTAATCTGCCAGACATTGTGAATAATACCCGTCCCCTCGAATAATGGAGATTTGATTCTGTGACTTTCCGGTTGACCGCAACATCCACGAAATCCCTTCCGATACATCTGGAACACTTGTCACGAATGGTACTTTTTCACGCACGCGCTGTTGCTCTATCTCTTCGTAGCGCTGTAAAACAGCCTTGCTTGGTTTGCATAAAAGTGCTTCTGCTTTTGGTAATTTGTGCCCATAATACTTCTCGATTTCCTTCTGGCTCAGCAGGAATATCCGATCCGTCGCATCACCCCTCGACTCCTGATTTGCCTCATCTACTCCTGATGTGACGTATCCTTTGATACGCGCCTGTGTTTCCTTATCAAATGCGTCCGTATAAAACTCCTCATTCAGCCATGTCCGTATCTGGGAATCCTCCCATATCACACAATTGGGGCTGTCAGAAAACCGCTGATAGCCAATCACGTCATGCGAGATAATCAATATTGAATCCCCATCCTTATCCAGCACATCCCAGCAGATCGGATCCTCTGTCTCCGGATCTCCATCCTGTTCGTAGGTTCCTATCTGCACGATATCACCAACTTCTGCACGTTTAAGCTCGACCGTCTCCAATGCTTCTGCTTCCACTGCAGCGACCGTTGTCGCCTCTGTGGATTCAGTGCTTTGCTGTGCACACCCGCTGAGCAGGCACAGAATCACGAATCCCAATACACCTGTTTTTTTCATACCTTTATTTTTCTGCCTCATACCGCTCCTTGAAATATGCAAGCAACTCCTTATAATCCTGCATAGAATGATAGAAGCGAACCGTGTCTGTATATTCACTGCCATTCCATTTATATGCATACGTAACTACGAAACAGGCACCCGGATTCTTGAACTTCAGAATCTTCTCAACCGGCAAAGCCACCTGCTCAAAGGTACCGTTCTCGATCATCTCCTGAAAAACCGGCTTCTCCTGAATACGTTTCAACAGGAAATCCTTATGCTGAATCATCTTGATTGCTTTCTGCTCCATGTCTCGGCTATCCATTGCCTGTCCGACATGTGTTACACTTACCCCCTGCGCCTGGACAGTCTGAACTCTATATGCACCCAGTCCGGTTGCTCCCAGAAAAGCATCCTCATTCAAATGTACAACATACGCATGTTTGGCATTATCAATCAGCACCGCATGTAACACATCGGTATATGTAATAAGCTTTCTCTTATAATTTGTCTTATAGATCAGACAGCAAAGCAGCACGACAAAGCTTACGACTCCCAGTATCGTGTTTACCTTTCCATCCTCATAGTCGCCAGTCACTGTCATCCATGCAGTATACAGAAGTCCGCCAATCGATGCCAGCAACAGCACCAGCCATGTCAGAAATCCCGGAACTGACATATTCCGTATCGTTCTCGGTGGATAGCTGTACAGCTTCATATCCTGTGCGCTCGCAGGTGTCTCCCATTTTCTCTGATCCCAATTCACATCAAATAGTTTTTCTTCGCTCATCCCGTTACCTCTTTTCAATGTTTTTTTCATTCTACCGTCTGCATAACATTTTTTCGATTCATTTTCCGCGAATCGAAGATTTTTTCCGTCAACCCCAAGTTTTGCATGAATCCCTGTTCATTACAATTCATCTGTCCGTTTTTGCATAATCAGATGCAATTTTTGCATGAATCAAGTCAAATTTTTCAACAGCCGATTAAAATGATTATATACTATATTTTGTCGCTATACAATAACACAAATATATTTTGTGGAAATATATTTGTGGGCACACAAAAAAAGAGGTGCTCTGCACCTCTCTCTTGTTTTCCTGTTTACTTATGCTTCCTTCTGCAAATTCCGTATCACGATCTGCTCCTGATTATAAATATGTTCCTTCATAATCTTCTGTGCTGTCTCTACGTCGCCCTTCAAAATCGCCTCTGTAATCTGATCATGCTCCCGGATCAGATTCTCATGATACGAAAAATCTTTTACATATTCAAACCGGTATCGGTACACCTGCTCGCGCAGATTCATCGCGATCGTAATCAGCTTCTGGTTCTTCGATGCCCGGTAAATCGTGTTGTGGAAACGCTCATCGCCCTCCACGATTGCCTGCACATTTCCTGATTTGACCGCTTCACGAAATGCCACGCATGCCTGTTTTATCTCTGTCTTATCATCCTCATCCAACCGCTCGCAGGCAAGCTTGACCGACAATGAATCAATTGCCATTCGAACCTCCAAGGCATCTTTTAAGTCACGCACTGTAATCTTCGCAACCTCCGCACCTTTCCGCGGAATCATAACAACCAGACCTTCCAGCTCCAGCATCCGGATTGCCTCACGTACCGGTGTCCGGCTGACACCAAGCTTGTTCGCCAGTGTAACCTCCATCAGACGCTCTCCCGGCTGCAATTCTCCCTGTATGATTGCCTTGCGCAATGTATGAAATACAACCTCCCGAAGTGGAAGATACTCATCGATATTCATATCCAACTTCATATCTGCTACCTCCTTACCTTCCTGTCAAAACTTATCCATTCAGATTTCCATTACCTTCTTCGTTCCCCATATACATCAAAATAAATTCAACGTGTATACAATATACATTACTATGCATAGACAAATATTTCAAGCATATTTTTTATTTCTACCAGAGTATTTTTCTCAAAAGGTATGATTATTTCTCACGATTCTGCAAAAATCTCAGCCAACTCTAACACGGCTGTGTCACATATACCTCGGAAAGTCCGTACTGCTGCCGGATTTTCTCTGCCGCCTGCTCTGCAGTCGCTTTCTCTGTATATAAACCAAACACCGTCGGTCCGCTGCCGCTCATGATCGCATTTTCGGCACCAGACTCTTTCATTGTCTGTTTGATCTCCTCGATCTGCGGATAAAGCTTCGTTGTGACTGTCTCCAAGACATTTTCCATGCGGCTTGCCACACCGGACAGATCTCCCTGCTTCAGCGCGTCCACCATACCCGCAACATCCGGGTGGTGCTGCAGCTCGTTCGCATGCAGGTTCTCATATACCATCTTCGTGCTGACCGATATCGTCGGTTTCGCCACAACGACAAAACAATCAGGCAGCGGTGCCACCTCTGTCAGCACCTCGCCGATGCCCTCGGAAAGCGCGGTTTTTGCCATGATACAATATGGCACATCCGCCCCCAGCTTCACACCAAGCTTCATCAATTCCTGATCACTGACGTCCAGTCCATACAACTCCCGCATCGCGTGAAATGCCGCGGCGCAATCCGTACTGCCACCTGCCATACCGGCTTCGACCGGGATTCGTTTCACCAGCTCCACATGGACATGCCCGGTCAGATGATACGTTTCCCCCATCAGTGCGATTGCTTTGTAGATAAGATTACGCGCATCACACGGCACGAATGCCTTATCACACGCCAGTGTGATTGTCAGCGTATCCGCTTCCTCCACCGTAAATGTCAATGTATCATATAAGCTTAGATTCTGCATGATCATGCAGACATCATGATAACCATCCTCGCGTCTGCGCAAAACATCCAATGCCAGATTCACCTTTGCATATGCATTTCTCGTTAACGTTTTCATCCTTGAAATCCTCCCGTTACAAACAATCTGTTTTTATTATACCAACGCAAGCGTTTCTTCACAATCTATTTATTTTCTCATAACGGCAGAAATCCATGCCGCATCTGCAACATGGATTTCCGTGATTTTCTATTTACTTTATATTATAGGAAGATCTAAGATTTCACGATCAGCAGCCGGTCACCCTCTGATACATAATCGGACTCCAGATTGTTCAACTGCTTGATGGCATCAATCGATGCATAGTATTTTTTCGCAATGCTCCACATGCTGTCGCCCTTCTGCACGACATATCCAACGATGCCCGGCTGTGCCGCCTTCTTCGCCTCATCAATCGGCAGGATCTGCAGATCCGTCATCGCCTGACTCTCACCCTTTGCAAAGACGGAGATGTTCAGGTTGATCTGTGCCTTAATCTCGATTTCTTCACTATTTAATAACGACGCAGTAAGCTGGTCGATGCACGGATGGATACGCACCGAGTCCTCCTGCGCGAGCGGTACCGTATCCGCCGTATACGAAAATGGAATCTCCACCTCGACACTGCTCATCGGATCATCTCCGGTCGCAATATACAGCACACAGCATTTTACAACGCCTGTGATCTCTGCCCCATTTTCCCCGACAACAACATCATCAATATCGACATCGCCATACACATGACAGATCTGCAGCAGCTTCGCCTTATCTCCACCGATCTGTTTTCTGGCAGACACCTTCGCCTTCGCTGCATTGCGCAGCAGCAGGTTCTCATAATCCATCACCTCAAACTGCGGTACAAGCTCCGCGCTCGGCGAATACACATCGGACAGCATCCGGCATGAACAGTCCTCATACAACTTGATATTCATATCAATATTATAGTCACAGCCAAACACGCGATCCTCACCATCCGCATCCTGCCGGATTGTGATCTCCCCCTTGCCAAGCACATAATCGACATCCAGCACCATGCCCTCTGCTGCACCACTGCAAGGCACCTCACGATAGAGCGACCGCACCGAGAAAATGGACTGTACCGGGAGCCGTTCCTCGCCCCCTTTATATAAGATGAAGATTTCGATTTCTCCACGCACCAGAAGCTTCTCATCCCCCGCCTTCGTCTCCATGTTCCGAAGTGCGACACATTGCCACAAAATCTCCTGGATATTCGGTTTGTTCTGCGGGATTTCCAGCTCCTCCCGCACCTTCAGGACATCGCGCTTGGCGAGCACGACCTGACTATATGTAACGTCGCGATACTGACAGGCAACGCCTTCCCCCTGCTCAATCCCTGTCGCCGCATCGATGCACATCTCTTCATACACATTAACACTTGTTCCAATCAGTCCGCGAACCTCCAGCTTGCGCGAATTGATCATGCTCACCGTCAGATCCTCCAACTGACTGTGGCAATCCACCTGACTAGAGGAAGACACGCCATCGCAGTTGACAACATCCTCAAATGGAATCTCACTCTGGAACTGGCACAGCCGCGGGATATCGCCCCCGGTACGATACAGCACACGCACGCAGACCGATCCGGTGATCCGCACTTTTCCATCCTCCGGAATCATGGACTCCAACAGAATATGACCTTCCTTGGCAACGATTTTTTCCATATCGCCTTTACTATCCGGAATCGTAAAATCATCATCGACTGTTATCTGTGAATATTTGGACTGCGTCAACACGCTTGTATGTATTTCCTTCTTCGAAAATTCCATAGCTCCCTCCACCAAACTAGATTCTTACCCTCTGCTTTATATGTATTCCAATGCTCTCTGAATTATGATAATTTACCGTAAATATTTTTGCGTGCATATAGAAGCCGTACTTACGATACATTCAATACCGGCAGCTCCAGCCGCGGCAACCGGATTACAACATACGGATACATCGACGATGTTCCTGTCTGCCCGTCAGGCGTGTTGGAATCTGTCCCTGATGCAACACCGGAAATGTCCCCCTCCATTTCAGCCTCGGTCTTCAGATCGGTCTTTATATAGATTGCCCGGTCAGTCTTATACAGCTCCTCCACAACCACACACAGATTGGTACGGTCGTGTTCCCCATATCCAACCACAATATACAGATGATCCTTCGTCGTATAACTCATCTGGAATGCATGCAGCTTCTTCTCCTCTATGATCTGCCGCAGATCATCCGGCAGTTCTGTCTCTGCGCACACCGTAAAATCCAGATCCTGTCGTTCTCTCGCCTCCTGCTTGCGACACCCGGATGACACACACGCCAGCGCAACCAGAACCAAAATCATAAACTGCCTCCCGCTTCGCCCTTTATTCAACATTTTCTCATTACAATCCCCCATGATCCCCCATTTCTTCATCCGCGTTCTATCTCAAATCCTTGCAGATGATAAAACGTTTCATCTACGCAGGTTGCGCAAACGAAACTATTTTGCTAAAATATATGTGGTTTTTTCCGCCCTATGCGTAAAACCACAAATATAAATATAAGAGGCGTAATCATGTCAAAGAAAATTAACCGAAACGATCCTTGCTGGTGTGGCAGCGGCAGAAAATACAAAGTCTGTCATGAAATGTTCGACGATAAGATTGCAAAAATTGCACATCAGGGGCACATCGTTCCTACTCATAACCTAATCAAAAATGCAGAGCAGATTGAGAAGATCAAGGAAAGTGCAAAAATCAACATCGCTGTACTGGATGAGATTCAGAAGACAATCCATGAGGGTATGTCTACCGCAGAGATCGATAAGATCGTCTACGATATGACAACCGATATGGGCGGTATTCCAGCACCATTAAACTACGAAGGATTCCCATACAGTGTATGTACTTCCGTCAACGATCAGGTCTGCCACGGATTCCCATCACCAGATGTTATCTTAAAATCCGGTGATATCATCAACGTAGACTGCTCTACAATCCTGAACGGCTATTTCTCCGACTCTTCCCGTATGTTCTGTATCGGTGATGTCAGCCCGGAGAAGAAGAAACTCGTTGATGTCACAAAGGAAGCAATGCTCAAAGGTCTCGAACAGGTAAAACCTTGGGGCTTCCTCGGCGACATGGGGCAGGCAGTGCATGATTATGTCTATGCAAATGGATATTCTGTTGTCCGCGAAATCGGTGGACACGGTGTCGGCATCGAGTTCCACGAAGAACCTTGGGTAAGCTACAACTCTAAAGCAGGTACAGAAATGCTTATGGTTCCTGGCTTCATGTTCACGATCGAGCCGATGGTAAACATGGGCAAGCCGGACATCTTCGTCGACGAAGAAAATGACTGGGAAGTTTACACAGAAGATGGACTTCCATCCGCACAGTGGGAGATTCAGGTACTTGTCACCGAGGATGGATACGAGATTATTTCCTACTAAAAATACGCGTAGTCGGGCTACAGATTTACACGACTACGCTTACTCTTTGGTTAAAATGATTTATCTATGAATGGCAGTCCGCGGTGTATATACGTGATGTCTTCTGCTTCATCGTACGTGAAAGCAATATTCACATTTACCTTGTGATCATTTTGATACACATATTCCGGGACATTATCACTGTAGCCGTAGATGCATAAGGTATCCTGCAGTTCAATCTCGTTTCGTTTCTTCGCATGCATCGTCTCCAAGAAATCCGCTGTCACTTTCTGCATCTCATCCTCGGTCATCCGCCCTTTTTCCTGACTGCACAGATAGAGATTGCTGCTGCCAGAAAGCCCCAGATCTGTGTAGATCTGATCGAGCTGTTCCTTACACCGGTAGATATTTTCTGTCGACTGATTTTTCAATGCAATCTCTGTCATCAGATAATTCTCCTGTATGGTCGAACCATCGGCGTTTGTCTGTTCCATCGAAATCAACCGGATTGTCGTATCTCCATTTTCACCCTTTTTCACAAACGTTGTCGAAGTATTTTCACCTTCAGTACTTGTAATTATGTCATAGCCAGATATGATTCCCAGCTTTTCTCCAACCCGTTGCAGGATTTTCTCTCGTGCGGCTTCGGTCATCGTCTCATCGCCATAATGCGCATACAGTTTTACCTCTGCCGCCGTCACATTTTCCACGCCATCACTCATGACCTGTGTCACCATCTGGCTCTCCCGGTCAATCCGCTTCGTAATAAAGATTTGCAGCGCAACTGCTGCCCAGATAAGTACAACAATATATAACTTCTTTTTCGTGCTCATAGTCCTTCCCCTTTTCAAGGTATTCCGCAACTTTGCTTCTGCGCCTGTTGTGTACTAGGAGTGTTGCCACGTTTTACCAGTCTTATACATTTAAATTTTTGCTTTACTTTATCGCGTTAAAGCGTTATACTGTTGTCGATGATTGAAGCTGTGCCAATCTTACCATATTTATTTGAATTACAGTCACAGCATGGAGGTATATTATGACAATCGGAATTGTTGGACTTGGACTGATCGGTGGTTCTTTTGCAAAAGCATACAGTGACAACGACGAACACAAGGTTCTTGCTTATAACCGCAGCAAAGAAGTGATTCAGGCTGCGTATAACGATAAAGCCATTGACGGCGAATTAAACGAAGGAAATATCAAAGACTGCGACCTGATTTTGCTTTGTCTGTATCCGCAGCTTTGCATTGACTATCTGATAAAGATGGCACCTTATATCTGCAAAGATGCGATGGTGATCGACTGCTGTGGTACAAAAGAGCTGATCTGCCAATCCTGCTACCCTATCGCCAAACAATATGGCTTTACTTTTATCGGCGGACACCCAATGGCTGGCCGTCATTTCTCCGGCTACGCATACAGCACAAAGACAATGTACAACGGAGCTTCTATGGTACTTGTGCCAGAAGATCTGAATGATACGAAATCCATCGAGCGCGCGAAGAAACTGCTGTCTCCGATTCATTTCGGTAAATTCACAATCTGCGATTACGACCGTCACGACGCGATGATTGCATTCACATCCCAGATGGCACACGTTGTATCCAATGCTTACGTGAAAAGCCCGACAGCAAAAGATCACGATGGTTTTTCTGCCGGAAGCTACAAGGATCTGACACGTGTTGCATGGTTGAACGAAACGATGTGGACAGAGCTTTTTCTGGAAAATAAGAAACATCTGATCAAAGAACTTGACTATTTTATCACGGCTTTGCAGGAATACAAAACTGCAATGGAGAACGACGATGCAGAAACATTAAAAAAACTCCTTGCAGATGGTAAACACTGCAAGGAGGAAATCGACGGAATCACTGGCGAATAATTTACGCCTGATGATTGGATACAAAGCAGCTGGCGATACCACTCACCAGTCCCGCTGCAAGCAGGTAGATGCCTGCCTGAAAGCTCTTCCAGATCGTCGCCCCGGACACAGAAGAACCGGAGGATACCTGAGAAGAGATGAAACGAGCAAGCATCTTAGAGATCCATGCCGTTACATTTCCCATATCTACAAGCGCTATGATAATCATACACACAACAATCATACAGGGTATCGCCTTGAGGGGCGGTATCCTGACAAAGGATAACACGAGCATCCCCACCGCGGCAATCAGGATTCCAATCGGAATTCCACGCCACATATCAGAGATTAACCCCACATTTTCACAGATCTTCATAATGCTGTACCGGATCTGTACCTGTGCATGATATGCGGACAGATCAATAGCAGGTACAAATAGGCTCACTGTCAACAATACTGCGGACAGGATGCCTAGCAGCATACTCGCTGTCACAAATTTACTTTTTCCATATTGATTCTGATTATCCATTTTTACGCTTCCGTTCCAAAAAATCTCCAACCGTTCCAAGTGTATAGATCACAAGACCTGCCACATAAAAGACCGGTCCAAGTCCCCTTCCGGCATCATAATTCGATGAGGTTCCAAGCTCTTTTGCCAGTCGGACATTGTCCTCTAACACACGCAGCGACTGTGTGTAATGCTTATTGTTGATCACGATAATAAAGATGACAAGCATCACAAGAATTGGTGCAAACCGCATAATCGGATTTGCCGCATATTTCCGCAACCACTTGATATAATCGCAGGCAGACAACAACAGCATCCAGACTCCGACTAAGATTGCAATGATACCAAGCACCAGCACAATGGTTTCTCCCATCGCCAGGATGCTTCCATCTTCTTCTACCATGGAGCTCTTCATACCGATCTCAAACAGATTCGCCTTACGCTTCACATCAAAAAGCTTCTCCCAGATCCAGTTCATAAACGGCGCCAGATATAACAAAATCGAACCGACAAACGCCAGCAACAGGTTCATATCTCCACCGATGGACTGGAAATATCCAACGATGTCGATTGCCTTGCTCGTATCGGCAGCTTTACGATGATGCTTTTTCTCCGGCACCTGCTTTACCGTATTTTTTGCAGCAAGCTTTGCCCGCTCCTTCGCCTTTGCTTTCTCTTCCTTTTCTGCCCGCTTGATATCCTCTTTCGATACCTTCAGAACAATCGGTTCTTCCAATGGTGCACCGCAAGACTCACAGTAAAGCGCACCCTCTGGAATCTCTTTTCCACATTCCTTACATACCATGTTCTATCACCCTCCAGACCATCATATACAACGATGGCTGCCGAACCATACCGACTCGACAGCCATTTTCTTACTTATGTATTATTTGTTTCCGATCTTGATTCCAAGCTTGTCTAACACTCTTGGAGCTGCGGCAGCAATCACACCAAGGTATGCAAAAATCACACCAGCTGAAATACCTACCTTAATACCATACTCCCTGAAGTTAACCGTCGTACCATCTGAATGTGCATAACCGTGACGAATTGTTGCGATCAATACAAATACAAAGATGACACCAAGAAGAATAAACTCAAAGTATGGAATCGCCTGTAACTTTGCTTTCACATTTGCAATCTGTGGAACAGGAATAAAATCTGCAACCTCCCATGCAATCAGTACCAATGAAAGCAGTAACACAATGATTGCGATGAAGCGGTTAAATCCACCTGCCTTAAACAGATTCCAATGCTCTGTAACACCCCAGTAAGTTGCATGTGCCCATGGGATTAAAGTTGCAAGGAACACAAAAAATGCTCCAACGATCTTCAGGATATTCATAGGATTTTCCTTCACATATCCAAGATATCCATTGATTCCTGCACCAAATGCCGCTGCGTTATTGCTTCTAGGCTGATAATATCCGCCCATCGGCTGCTGTGGCTGCTGGTATCCCATCTGTGGCTGCACCGGCTGTCCCATTGGCTGCTGGTATCCCATCTGTGGCTGCACCGGCTGTCCTGCTGGCTGCTGATATCCCATCTGTGGCTGTACCGGCTGTCCTGCTGGCTGCTGGTATCCCATCTGTGGCTGTACCGGCTGTCCCATTGGCTGCTGGTATCCCATCTGTGGCTGCACTGGCTGTGCATTATCTGCAGGTTGCTCTGCCTGAACTGGAGCTCCACACATTGGACAATTTGTCTGTCCGGTTGGTATAATCGCTCCACACATCGTACAATTCATAAATCTTCCCTCCTAAATAACCCTCTTAATTCTAATAAGAAGTGATAAAAAAATAATAGCATAAACCCCTCATTCATTCAAGGAATTTATGCTAGATTGTGACTATTTTATTACATATTTTACATAATCTTCTTTTTTAGAGATCATATTGAAGAACTTTACAATTTCCCAGATTAAACTTGAAAAAATCTTCATTATCCAGACTCTCAAAATATGAGTTGATCACCCGGCACACACCGCCATGACTGATCACCATGACCTTTTTATCCGCATAGCGCTGCTTGATATCATCTAGAAAATTATACACACGCTGTACAACTTTAAGCAGCGACTCACCCTCTGGATACTGGTAACCAAACTGTACCCACTGCTCCATGAATCCCGGCGTTCCCTCATAGGTTCCGTCGATCACGCCATAATCACGCTCTGCAAGGCGATCATCCACTTCTACCGGCACACCGATCGCTGCACCGACAATATCTGCAGTCTCCTTTGCACGCACAAGCGGTGATGAAATGATGAGATCCACATCTGTATCCTGCATGCTCTGTGCCAGCTCATGTGCCTGTGAGATTCCTTTTTCCGTCAGTCGCACATTTGCTCTTCCACAGATTCGAACCTCTATATTATACTGTGTCTGTCCATGTCTTGTTACATATAATTTCATAGATACCCTCTTCGGAATAATGCTATTTATATCCAATCTCCGTTATGATACCATAGGAACTTTCTTTTTTCAACAAAACAGCCACTCAAAAAGGCTTTCCTAACTTATGAAAGTTATTTTTTTATTTTATTTCTTTATTTATGAAATATGCCGTCAAAACATCCATAAAATAATATTTTTCTTCTGAAAATGGCCAGACGCACCCACTCCGATGCCGGAAAACAAGCTTTCCCGCCTTCTGTGCCTGCATCAGATGCAGTTCAAATTCCCGGCTGCCTGCAACCTGACAAGTAATGCCTTCTACATCCTCTGGCAGAATCTGTGTTTCTGTCTTTGCTGTCAGAAGCTGTTCCCATTCCTCCGTCCAGATCTGAGCATATTCTGCCAGCCGTTCTTCGCGCGCAGGCAACGCTGCATATATCTCATTTGCCGCGAAAACAGCGCCGCTTGTTGTCACCATAATGGCATCCATCAACCGCCCTGCTGCCTGCACATTCATTTCCTTCATCATGGCAGCCGTCCTTGGCAGTCTGCGCAGATCTTTTCCATATAATTGCAGCAGCCCAGCAAACCGCGCATTTAACTGACTGGCAAGTCCACACACGACACTGAAATCAAATGCCTTTTCATATCCCGCAAATGTTGGCTGTTGCTCCGCCACTGACTCCATGACCTGACGCAGATATTCTGACAAATGCAGATCGTCCCCATTCGCAAGCAATGTCTCAAAAAACCGTTCCTCTTCCTCATAGATTTCCCAGAATCGCAAATCCACACAGACACACTGTGCCTCTGATAATCCATATCGCGCCCGTGCCGCCTGTATATCCTCCATCGTCCGGTCAATCAGTACAAACCGCACATAGGGTGCCAGCATTTCCAGATCCAGATCATTGCATCGACCGGCACCCCAGATAGCAACTACCGGTTTCGCTTCCAAAGGTACATCCGCCTCCAAAGTAAACGCCTGATCCCGCAATTTTCCCTGTCTTGCCAGATGTGCCCGCCGGTAATAGCTCTCAATCCCCTCTAAGACATAACTGGTCAATGTCTGCCGGTAATCTGTCCATGCGGTTCGCATCGGATCTGAATTTTCAGTTTCAATCATCTTTTCATAAATCATCTTCTACACGCTTTCTGCACTTACATTGTAAATTCTGCATGATTCTCTGCATTTCATCTGTGTAAAACCGAAAATACAAAAAAAACACCGACTCCGCAGCTTCTTCTGCAAAACCGATGCTTTTACAAGTGGGCCGCCGGGGGCTCGAACCCCGCACACCCTGATTAAGAGTCAGGTGCTCTACCAAATGAGCTAGAGGCGCTTGTTTTGTTTTTGTCTCTTCGTCAGCGACAAGGATTATTATAGTACTACTTGTAGAAAAATGCAACCACTTTTTTAATTTTTTTTTAATTTTTTGTAATATTTATTTTTGTATGGTATTTTTCCCCCATTTTATAAGGGTTCCCGGCGTTTTTTTATTTTATTTTTTTTGCTTTTATTATGACTCTTTTCTTATTATAATACGCTTTTTTCAGTTTTAATTTTATTATTTGCATATTTACCCTTGTTTATACTTTGTTTTGTAATTATACTATCTTTATGACTTTTATTTTAGGGGGTTCTTATTTATGCAGACGAAGAATCAGTTTAAAGCAGATAGCAGGTATTTTACTATTTCTATTTATACTATTTTGACTGTACTTGTTATTTGTATTATTGCCAGAGCAGTTTTTTTCTGGGACTCTACTCTCTCAGTTATTAATAATCTGCTTGCTACTATGTCACCTTTTTTGATTGGTATTTTGATTGCCTTTCTTATTAACCCTTTGGTTAGTTGGATGCATCATACTGTTTTCGAAAAGTGGCTTTATGTGAAGAACAATGTTTTGGCTCATTTACTTGCCATTACTTTTTCTTATGTTTTGGTTATTGTTTTTTTGGTTGTGGGTATTATTTATATTGTTCCCGAAATTATCGATAGCCTGACTCAGTTGCTGGACAAGCTTCCTGAATGGGGAGATGCCCTTATTAGTTATATTAATACTATTGCAGCTAAACATCCTGAACTTCAGTTGGATTATCTGATTAAATCTATTAGTAATGCCGATTCTACCATTCAGGAATTTTTAGGTGAGTTTATTTCAAAATTAACTACTACTATTGTTGTAACCGGTGTTAGTATTATTAAGTTTGTTTTTAATTTCATCGTTGCCATTATCGTTTCTATTTATCTTTTGATTGATAAGAAAATGCAGTCTCGTGGAATTAAACGTACTATTTATGCTATTTTTGACGAAGAACGTGCTGACAAAATTTGCGCTGTTATCAAGCGTTCAATTCATATTTTCAGTAATTTCTTTGACGGAAAGATGATTGACTCTTTGATTATTGGTGCGCTGACTTTTGTAAGTATGATGATTATTAGCCTCTTTGGCGTTCCTGGATTTTCTAACTGTGCTTTGCTGGTTGGAATTGTTGTGGGAATTACTAATATGATTCCTTACTTCGGTCCGTTCCTTGGCGGTATTCCAAGTATTTTGCTTTTGTGCATTTATTCTTTGAACAGCGCTCTTATTTTTGCTATTTTGATTATTATCATTCAACAGCTTGACGGTAACCTTATCGGACCTAAGATTCTAGGCAACTCTACAGGGCTCCGACCTTTGTGGATTATCTTTGCCATTACACTTGGTGGCTGGATTGCCGGCATACCGGGAATGCTTCTTGGTGTTCCATGCGTAGCCGTTATTGCAGGTTTGCTTGAAGATTGGGTTAACGAACGACTGGAAGCTAAGAATATTGACATGCCTATTGTAAAGAATGAAAAAGTTCGTGAGGCAAAGGAAGAAATAAAAGAAAAAGAAGAAAGTAAATAATTATACCTTATAAAGATACCCTGTTTTGGCAGGGTATCTTTCATTTTATCTTGATGCTATCAGCTTATGAATTGGATTTCCCATTGCTGAGAATTTACTTTCATATTCTGTCATTACATTTCCTTTTACCATTTCTTCATCATTATGAAGGTCCCATGTGAATTTATCTAAGTTCCAGCCTGCTTCCGGTACCTGTTCCAATGAGAACTGGAATAGAAGGTCGTTGTCTGTTTTAAATTCTACAATTCCATCTTTCTTTAGTATGCCATCATATCTTTCAAAGAACTGCTTTGATGTAAGTCTTCTCTTGGCATGTCTGTCCTTAGGCCATGGATCGGAGAAGTTTAAGTATATTCTGTCTACTTCGTCTTTTTCAAAAACATCCTGAATGTATTCTGCTTCCATTCGGATGAAACGTAAGTTATTTATTTCTATGTCTTCACACTTTTCAATAGCTCTGATTAATACACTTGAATATTTTTCTATTCCTACATAGTTGATATCAGGATTTTCCATTGCAAGCTGTGTTATAAACTTGCCTTTTCCCATCCCAATTTCAATTCTAATAGGGTTGTTGTTTCCAAATTCTTCGTTCCATTTTCCCTTTAATTCCTTTGGTTCGTTTATTGCTAACGGGCTATCTGCAATGGCTTCTCTTGAGCCCGGCACATTTCGTAATCTCATTATTTGCGTCTCCTTTTTTAATGGTAATTTTTTGTTTGTTCTGGCTTTTTTTTAATCATTTAAAATTTTACTTTTTAATGGAGTTTTTTTCAAGTTTTTGTTGCAATTTTTCTCAAAAGTGCTAAAGTGAATTCATAAGTATTTTGAGGTTCTTATAAGTTCCTCAAAGATTCGTTTTTCTTTTGTTCCTCGATATTTTTTATCGGGGATTTTTTGCTTTTTAAAATATGTGTGTCCCAAGGTCGTTATCCCCATTGTTCAGGCACAGATGGAATAATACCCTTTGACACTGTAATAATATAATAATAACAAGGAGGTTTGTATGAGTCAGGACATTAACAGCATTATTAAGCAACTAGCCGAAATTGATTCTGCTTCTGCTAAGATTTTACAAAAGACTCAGGATGAGAAAGCTCAGTATGCCGAAATGATTAAACAACAAAAGAGAGCTTTTGATGAAGATCTTCAGAAAAAGACCGATTATGAAGTAAGTCAATTCCAATTAGCATTAGATGCCGAAAACGAGAATGCTTTAAAACAATGCCGTATAGACTGTGACAATGACATTGAACAGCTTAATCGTATTTATAATGAAAACTCTGCTAAATGGGTTGATGATATATTTAATGAAATAATAAAGGAGTGATTTTATGCTGAAAGGCAATCTGGTTGCTTACAGTGGCATGACTACAAAGATTAGAGCCATGAAGAATAAATTACTTTCTCCTGAGCAATATGAAGAAATCACTCACTTTACAACTGTTGCAGAATTAATTAGTTTTCTACAGACCACCCCTGCATACGGAGAAGTACTTGCCAGTATGGACCCGGCACTTGCACACCGTGGTGAGGTTGAAAGCAGAATGACATTCTCGACTTACAGTGATTTTTCCAAAATATATCATTTTGCAGGAAATAGTCAGAAGAAATATTTGGAATACTACTTTATGAAATATGAGATTTCTATTTTGAAAGCATGTATGAGAAATATTATGGATAGCCGTTCTAATGCTAATCCTGTTTTAACTGACAAGCACTTTAAGCGACACACAAAGATTAATATTGATAAGCTGGTATTGTCTAATACCATTGAAGAGTTCGTTGACAATCTTTCAGGTACTTTATACGAGAAACCTTTAAGAGAAGTTCTTAAATTAGACAATCCCGTTTTATTTGATTTTGAAATGAATCTGGATTTGTTCTTCTTTTCATATATTTGGAATCATCCGGATTATTTTGTTCCAAAAGGAGAACGGCCGTATTTTAAGAAGTCTTTTGGACCTCACATTGACTTGCTTAATATGTTATGGATTTATCGATGCAAGAATTATTATGTTTTATCTGATGCACAGATTTATTCATTTCTGATTCCGGTTAATTATTATCTGGACAAAAACGAAATTAAGCGCATGGTTGAAGCCGAAAACAACACAGTCCTATATGAAATAATAAGCAACAGCTATTATGGCAAGACTTATGGTTTCGATTCTACCAAGAATATGGAGGCTCAATTTAGTGATATTTTAGATGCTATTAATATGAAGGATTTTAAAGATGCTCCATATTCACTGGCTGCTATTAATGCCTACTTCCATTTGAAAAATATGGAAGTTGCCCGCGTTGTAACAGCACTTGAATGTATTCGATACGGATACAAACCGGAAGCCATCTCCCAATATATTAATCAAAAGAGAGGTGTTCTGTAATGATTGAAAAAATGAGTTTCGTAACATTAGCAGGGCCTAAAACTGAGATTGATTATCTTGTTGATCATTATCTTAGTAAACACGACATTCACCTTGAAAATGCTCTTTCAGAACTAAGTTCTGCGGAACAGTTTACTACTTTTACGGAAGAGAATCCTTTTAAGGCTATGTTAACCAAAAGCCGTGAATTAATGTTACTTGTAAAGAATCCTGAGAAGGCTACCATTTCCAAGATTAACGTAAACAAGGCTCAGAAATTTATCGACAAAATTGACGAGCAAATCGACGATATTCGTACTGAAGTAGCTAATCTTGAAAAGCAGTTGGATGCCTTAAATCAGGATTATGCAGTTCTTGCTCCTTTTAAAACGTTAAATTATTCATTAAAAGGAATTTATGACATGGAATTTTTTAAGTACAGATTCGGAAAAATTCCAAGGTCGGAATTCGATAAGTTTGAATCTTACTTAGATCCTGACATGGATGAAATATTTTTAACTTGTCTTGTGGAGTCAGAATATGTGTACGGTGTATTTTTTGCACCAATAGATAAATTTAATGAAGTTGCAAAGGATTTTAGAAATATTCATTTTGATGAAATTCCTATTCCAAAACAATACAAGGGATTTCCTAACGATGAATGTTTAAACATTGCAAAGAACAAAGCTGAGTTAGACGAAAAAATAAAATCCAAAAACGCTGAAATTTCCACAGTTGTAGAAACTAACCGTGACAAACTTGTTTCAGCCTGCAGAAGAATTGAGATTGCTTTCAGTAATTTTGATGTTCGAAAGTTAGCTGCCGTAACAAGGGATTCCGGTGTAACATTTCAGGTTTTATGTGGTTGGATGACTACTAAGGAAGCCAAGAAACTTCTTAAGGAGACAGATGACGATCCTAACGTTGTTTGTATTGTTAGCGATGATGTTGACGACCATAAATCCATACCGCCTACAAAGCTTAAAAATAACCGTTTTATAAGACCTTTTGAGTTATTTGTAAAAATGTACGGTTTACCTGCATATAACGAAATTGACCCTACTTTATTCCTTACAATTACCTATGCTTTCATATTTGGTATTATGTTTGGAGATTTAGGTCAGGGCTTATGCTTACTTATTGGTGGTCTTATTGTTTACAAAACTAAAAAAATGGATCTTGCCGGAATAATTTGTGCCGCAGGAGTTTTTTCCTGTATTTTCGGTGCTTTATTTGGAAGCTTCTTTGGATTTGAATTTGAGTCGTTTATAAGTCCTCTTAATTCAATGATTACCTTGCCTTTCCTTGGCAGTATTAATATTGTTTTGGTTGCAGCATTTTTATTTGGCTCTTTTGTAATTATTTCTACAATGATTATAAATATTGCCAATGCCATTAAGCAAAAGAATTTAGGCAAAGCTCTTTTTGGACCAAACGCCGTTACCGGACTTGTATTTTACGCAAGTATTATTGCCGTTATTATTTTATATATGACAGGCAAACCTTTACCTGGAACTATTTTGGCAGTAATAATGTTTGGTGTTCCTCTTATTCTTATTTTACTTGAGGAACCACTTAAAAACCTTGTTTCAAAGAAGCAGCCTTTAATAGAAGATTCAAAAGGCATTTTTGCCGCAACTGCATTTTTTGAATTATTTGACTATTTAATAACTTATTTATCCAACGCTCTTTCTTTCCTGCGTATTGGTGTTTTTGCCATAAGCCATGCAGCTATGATGCAGGTTGTTATGACACTTGCAGGTGCTGAGAATGGTGGTTCAGCCAATATTGTTGTTGTCATTATTGGAAATATTATCGTAATGGCAATGGAAGGTTTAGTTGTTGGAATTCAGGTTCTTCGTCTTGAATATTACGAAATGTTTGGTCGTTTCTATGAAGGATCAGGACGTGAATTTGTACCTTATAGAAAAAAATATAAAAAATAAACTTTAATTTTTTAAAAACGAGGAGGATTTTATTATGTTTATTAGTATTTTATTTACAGTTGCTTTATTACTTACAATTATTTTACCTGTTATCGGATATTTTGTAGGTGAACGGACTAAAGGTCGTTTTAAGAGAACAGTTATTGGAAATGTTGTAGCATTCTTTGGTGTTTTCCTTTTAGGAACTGTATTTATCTTTACAAGTACAGCTAATGCTGCTGTTGCTGATACTGCAACAATTTCAAGTGGTTTAGGTCTTATTGCTGCAGGTCTTGCAATAGGTCTTTCATGTATTGGTAGTGGTTATGCCGTTGCAAGTTCTGCCAGTGCTGCTCTTGGTGCATTAAGTGAAGACTCAAGCGTTTTCGGTAAAGCACTTATTTTCGTAGCTCTTGCAGAAGGTATTGCTCTTTGGGGATTCATAGTTGCATTCCTTATTTTAACACACGTTGCATAATCTATTTTAAGCAGGATTTTATTATGAAAATGTATTTAATAAGCGACAATATTGATACTCTTACCGGCATGCGACTTGCAGGTGTGGAAGGTGAAGTTGTTCATGGTCGTCGCGAAGCAAAACAGGCAGTTGAAAAAATTCTTGAAGACAAGGATTTAGGAATTTTACTTTTAACTGAAAAGCTAAGTTTTGAAATTCCTGAACTTGTAGATGATATTAAACTTAACAGGAAGCAACCTCTTCTTGTAGAGATTCCTGACCGCCACGGCTCAGGACGTCAACCAAATTTCATTACTAATTACATTAATGAAGCAATTGGCATAAAAATATAGAAAGGATGTGAGACTTATGACTATAGAAGAAAAAATGGACCACTTTAGAAGCCTTTCTCTTGAAAGCGCCAGTTCAAAAAGTGCTGAATCTCTCAGTAGTTACAAGCAGTCCTTGGACGATGACTTAGAACTTCACAAGGAAACTGCATCTCAATTGGCTGAAGAATCAAAGAAAGCTCTAATGAATCAGGTTAGAGCTAATTCTAAGAAGAAACTTTCTTCCGAACAAATGAAAATCAAAAAAGAACTTACTCAAAAACAATCAGCTATTAAAATTGAAGTTTTTGATAGAGTTCGTGAAAAATTACTTGAATATAGAAAAACTAACGATTACTTAGTGTATCTTGAAAATCAGATAAAAAATATAATGAGCGAATATTCTGATGTAGATATTACTATATACATTGATCCTAATGATTCATCTTTGCTTGATGAATTAAAAAGCAAGACTGGAGGAAATATTGAAATTTACAATAAAGAATTTTTAGGTGGAACACGTACCATTGTTCCTGAAAAAAACATTCTTATTGACAATTCTTTTAAAACACGACTTGCTGACCAACAGGATTTATTTGCAATAACATTGTAGGAGGCACTAAATTGGAAAAAACAGGTAAGATTTATGGAATTAACGGACCTGTTATCTATATTAAAGGAAAGACAGACTTTAAAATGGGTGAAATGGTTTATGTTAGTTCTGAAAGGTTAGTTGGTGAAGTAATTAGCCTTACTTCCGAAATGACTACCATACAGGTTTATGAAGAAACCAGTGGACTTAAACCGGGTGAACTTGTTTATGGTACAGATAGTGCCATATTTGTAACTTTAGCCCCTGGAATTTTAAATAATATATTTGATGGTATAGAAAGACCTTTAAGTGAGATACAAAAGCAGTCAGGTGCTTTTATTTCAAGAGGTGTAAATGTTAATTCACTTGATATTAATAAGAAATGGAATGTGCATATTACCGTTTCTGAAGGTGATTACATCTCAGGCGGTACAATTATTGCCGAAACTCAGGAAACAAGAGCCATAATGCATAAATCCATGGTTCCGCCTACAGTATCAGGTACTGTAATTAAGACTGCTCCTGATGGCGAATATACCATTAACGATACAATCGTAACAATCAAGAAGGATGACGGTTCAACTATGAACCTTTCATTAACACAGAAATGGCCCATCCGACAGCCACGTCCAATTACTAAAAGATTTGGAGCCACACAGCCTTTGGTTACAGGTCAGAGAATTATGGATACTCTCTTTCCTCTTGCAAAAGGCGGTACTGCTGCAATTCCCGGTGGATTTGGTACAGGAAAAACAATGAACCAGCACCAGATTGCAAAATGGGCAGACGCTGACATTATTATTTATATTGGCTGTGGTGAACGTGGAAATGAAATGACACAGGTTTTGGATGAATTTTCAGAACTTATTGACCCAAAATCAGGCAATCCTCTTATGGATAGAACAACACTTATTGCCAACACAAGTAATATGCCTGTTGCAGCCCGTGAGGCAAGTATTTACACAGGTATTACTTTGGCAGAATATTATAGAGATATGGGCTATCACGTAGCCATTATGGCAGATTCTACTTCAAGATGGGCTGAAGCTCTTCGTGAATTATCCGGTCGTCTGGAAGAAATGCCTGCGGAAGAAGGCTTCCCGGCTTATCTTGCCAGCAGACTTTCAGCTTTTTACGAAAGAGCCGGATATATGGAGAATTTAAATGGTACAGAAGGTTCCATATCAATTATCGGTGCAGTTTCACCTCAGGGTGGTGACTTTTCTGAACCGGTTACTCAGAATACTAAACGTTTCGTCCGTTGCTTCTGGGGACTTGATAAATCATTAGCTTATGCAAGACATTTCCCTGCCATTCACTGGCTTACAAGTTACAGTGAATACGTAGATGAACTTGCCAACTGGTACAACACTAACGTAGGTCCTGATTTTATTTCATGCAGAACTCAGATTCTTGCCATTTTAAATCAGGAAAGTTCATTAATGGAAATCGTAAAACTTATCGGTAGCGATGTTTTGCCTGACGACCAGAAATTAACCCTTGAAATAGCCAGAGTTATTCGTCTGGGATTTTTGCAGCAGAACGCATTCCACAGTGAGGATACCTGCGTTCCTTTAAAAAAACAGCTTCTTATGATGCAGACTATTTTGTATTTACAGGAAAAAGCAGGCAAACTTATCTCAATGGGTATGCCTATGTCTGTTCTTAAAAAACATAATATTTTTGAAAAAATAATTTCAATTAAATATGATGTTCCTAACAATAAGCTAAGTATGTTTGACGATTATAAATTAGCAATTGACAACTTCTATAATAAAGTTATGGAAGAAAACGCTTAAGGAGGTGCTATTTATGGCAATTGAATATTTAGGATTAAGCGAAATCAACGGACCTTTGATAGCCCTTGAAGGCGTTAAAGATGCAGCCTTTGATGAAATTGTTGAATTTTCAATTAACGATGGCGCCGAAAAGCGTCTCGGTCGTATTATTGAAATATATGAAGACAAAGCAATTATTCAGGTTTTTGAGGGTTCTGAAGGTATGTCCCTTACAAATACCCATACTAAGTTAACAGGTCATCCTATGGAGGTAGCTTTGTCTCCTGAAATACTTGGACGTACTTTTAATGGTATTGGAAAACCTATTGACGGACTTGCTCCTATTGTTGGTGAAAAAAGAGACGTTAACGGCAAGCCTCTTAACCCGGTAAGTCGTGAATATCCAAGAAACTATATTAGAACAGGTATTTCTGCAATTGACGGACTTACAACACTTATCCGTGGTCAGAAATTACCTATCTTCTCCGGAAATGGACTTCCACACGACCAATTGGCTGCTCAATTGGTTAACCAGTCTTCTCTTGGAGATGACACAGACGAAAAATTTGCTGTTGTTTTTGCAGCAATGGGTGTTAAAAATGACGTTGCTGATTTCTTCAAACGATCATTTGAAGAATCAGGTGCTTTGGAACATACGGTAATGTTCCTTAACATGGCTAATGATCCTGTTGTAGAACGTCTTATAACACCTAAAGTTGCACTTACTGTAGCTGAATACCTTGCTTATGAAAAAGATATGCATATTCTTGTTATTTTAACTGATATGACAACATATGCAGAAGCCATGAGAGAAGTTTCTTCTTCTAAAGGTGAAATTCCTTCAAGAAAAGGTTATCCTGGCTATTTGTACAGTGAACTTGCAACAATTTATGAACGTGCCGGTATTGTAAAAGGATCAAAAGGTTCCGTGACACAGATTCCTATTCTTACAATGCCTAATGATGATATTACTCATCCTATTCCTGACTTAACAGGATATATCACTGAAGGACAAATTACCTTGGACCGTAATTTAAATGGTCAGGGCATATATCCTCCAATTAATGTTTTACCTTCTCTTTCACGTCTTATGAAAGACGGTATCGGTGAAGGCTTTACAAGAGAGGATCATCAGGATGTAGCTAACCAGTTATTCTCTGCTTATGCAAAAGTAGGTGACGCAAGAGCATTAGCTTCCGTAATCGGTGAAGATGAACTTTCATCTACAGACAAGAAATATCTTGAATTTGGTAAGGCTTTTGAGAAAGAATTTGTTGGTCAGGGTCTTGGTGTTAACAGAAATATTTTTGAAACTTTGAATTTAGGTTGGAAGCTTCTTCACATTCTTCCAAAAGAGGAACTTGACCGAATTGATACAAAAATACTTGATAAATATTATGATTCAATGGCATAGTTTTTATAAATATTATCAGAAACGTAGGAGGTTTATATGAATTTAAATACTGTTCCTACAAAAGGAAACCTAATGTCTGCCAAAAGTTCCCTTGCTCTTGCAAGACAGGGTTATGAACTTATGGACAAAAAACGAAATATTTTGGTACGTGAAATTATGGATTTAAATGATCAGGCTAAAGCCATTCAGTCAGAGATTGATGAAACTTTTAAGTCTGCATATATTGCTTTGGAAAAGGCAAACATTGAATTGGGTATAAAAAATGTTGAGACTTTTGCATTTAACGTTACCCCTGAAAATGATATAAGAATAAAGACAAGAAGTATTATGGGTACAGAAATTCCTCTTGTAAAATATAAAGAAGAAAAACGTAATCCTGTTTATTCTTTCTTTGGCACTACTGAATCACTTGATCAGGCTAAGGCAAGCTTTGAAAAGGTTAAAGATTTGACAATTAAGCTTTCAATGATTGAAAATTCAGCTTACCGCCTTGCTTACAATATTAAGAAAACACAGAAACGTGCTAATGCTTTAAAGAACATAACCATACCAAATTATGAAGCTCTTGTAAAAACTATTGAAAATGCTTTGGAAGAAAAAGAAAGAGAAGAATTTACAAGATTAAAGGTTATAAAATCCAGAGTTAGCTAAGTACATTTATTCTAACTTTACAAAATGTTTCTCACATCTTATTATATTTATGAGCAGTACTATTATTGTGGTACTGCTTATATTTTTGTTTATTCAAAATATGATATTTTTAAATTATTAAGTTTATTATATTGATTTTTATCTATTTTTTTTGTAAAATTATCTGTAATGATTTT
>ERZ772872.448-NODE-448-length-42494-cov-22.022291_pt1 | contig 42494 bp, 36 predicted proteins | sample MGYA00512132_ERZ772872 | MGnify/ENA primary metagenome ERZ772872 (study PRJEB29015, sample SAMEA2737724) | human gut metagenome | biome: human gut; feature: human-associated habitat; material: faeces | place: China | collected 2012 ...
TGCCGCACCTCGCTCGCCGTATCGGCACTTAGAATTATGCGGTATTGCCTTAACACAAATTCATAATGCTCCGGGCGGGCACGGTCAGGAAGAAAGGGCTGTGCCCGCCCTTTTTGAAAGGGAGGTATTCTTTCGTGAAAGGTCAAACTTCCACCTCGGCACTGAAAAGGTTCATGAACAAAGATAATACCGTCGGCCATGTGTTTGCGTTCCCGTTTATCTTTGGTTTTGTCTGCTTTTCCCTGATTCCGGTGTGCATTTCCTTTTATTATGCATTCACCAACTACTCGCTCGGCTCCAAAACCGCAGCATTTATCGGGTTCAAGAACTTCCTGCGCCTGTTCCAGGACGAGGTTTTCCTGAAATCTCTGGCCATCACCTTAAAATACGTTTTGATCTCTGTGCCGCTCAAGCTGACTTTCGCTTTGCTGGTGGCGTACCTGCTCACCCGGCCCAGCCGCATGGTTACGTTCTACCGTTCACTGTACTACCTGCCATCCCTGGTTGGCGGCAGTGTGGCCGTTGCCCTGGTGTGGAAACAGCTGTTTGCCCGCAAAGGTCTGTTCAACAGCGTGCTGGCCAACATGGACATGAGCACCATCAACTGGTTCGGCAACCAGAAACTGGCGCTTTACCCGCTGATTTTGATGTCCGTCTGGCAGTTTGGCTCTTCGATGATTATTTTTGCTGCTGGCTTAAAAGAAATCCCTGTCAGCTATTATGAAGCTGCCAGGATCGACGGCGCACGTGGATACCAGACCTTCTTCCGCATCACGCTGCCCTGCCTGTCTCCCATCATTCTGTATAACCTGATTATGCAGACCATCTCTGCTTTCATGGCATTCACCCAGGCTATGATCATCACCAACGGCGGCCCCAACAACAGCACCATGCTGTACGCCCTGTACGTTTACAACCAGGCCTTCAAGTACAATGATATGGGTTACGCCTGCGCCATGTCCTGGTTTATGCTGGTGGTTATGGGCCTTATCACGTTCATCATCTTCAAAACATCCAAGTTCTGGGTGTTCAGCGAAGCAAACTAAGCAGGGAAGGAGAGTACGGTTATGCATAACAGAAAAGCAGTCACCAAAGTACTGTATCACGCATTTGTCATTTTGTTCGGCTTTATGATGGTTTATCCCGTATTGTGGATGATCAGCGGCTCGTTCAAGGGCAACGCCGAGATCCTGCGCGGCACCCTGTCCCTGATCCCGAAAGAGCTGAAGCTGACAAACTATGCCACCGGCTGGAAAGGCTTTGGCGGCACCACCTTTGCAACCTTCTTTACAAACTCCATCTTCATTACGGTCATTGCAACCTTCGGCACCGTCATCAGTTCCTCTCTGGTGGCCTATGCTCTGTCCCGTGTGCGGTTCCGCGGCCGCAAGTTCTGGTTCACCTGCATGCTGGTCACCATGATGCTGCCCACCCAGGTCATCATGATTCCCCAGTATCTGATTTATTATCGCCTGGGTCTGGTTCCCGGTTATGTGCCCCTGATCCTGCCTTACTTCTGCGGCCAGGCGTTCTTCATCTATCAGATGATGCAGTTCATGCAGGGCATCCCCAAGGATCTGGACGAAGCCGCTACCATTGACGGCTGCAGCAAATACCAGATTTACAGCCGCATCATCCTGCCGCTGATGAAACCCTCCATCGTAACCACTGTTATCATTCAGTTCTACTGGAAGTGGGACGACTACATGGGCCCCCTGCTTTACTTGAGCCGCCCGCAGTCCTATACGGTATCCATCGCCATCAAACTGTTTGCCGACTCTGCTTCCACCACGGACTACGGCGCAATGTTTGCTATGTCCACCCTTTCGCTGATTCCCGTGTTCCTGATCTTCCTGTTCTTCAACCGCTATCTGGTTCAGGGCATTGGCACCAGCGGCCTGAAAGGCTGATGTTTGTATGAAAACCATCCAGAACCCCATCCTGCGCGGCTTTTGCCCGGACCCCTGCATGATCCGCACCGGGGACGATTATTACATTGCCACATCCACCTTTGAATGGTGGCCCTGTGTCAACCTGTACCATTCCAAAGACCTGGCCCACTGGGAGCAGCTGCCAAGCCCGCTGCGCGAACCCGGCCAGATGGACCTGCGGGGGGACCCCAACTCCGGCGGTATCTGGGCCCCGGACCTGAGCTGGGATGGGCAGTATTACTACCTGCTTGTCACCAACGTGACCACCAAAAAGGGCCGTTGGTACAACACCCATAACTATATGAGCCGTGCCGCTTCCATCACAGGGCCGTGGAGCCAGCCGGTGTACTTGAACAGCATCGGATTCGACCCTTCGCTGCTGCATGATACCGACGGTAAGTGCTACCTGGTCAATATGGTCAACGGCTTCAAAGGCGTGCTGGTGCAGCAGATGGACCCCGAAACCGGCGCCCTGCTGGGCGAACGCCGCAAGGTATACAGCGGCTCCGGCATCGGCTGCACCGAAGGTCCCCGCATCTATCACATTGGCAGCTGGTACTATCTGGTTGTGGCCGAAGGTGGTACTGGGTACTCCCATTGTGTCACGATTGCGCGGTCGGACAACGTGTTCGGCCCCTATGAGACAATGCCGGACAACCCGCTGCTGACTTCGGATCAGAACGATCTGACCGCCATCCAGAAATGCGGCCACGGTTCCTTTGTGGAAACGCAGAATGGTGAATGGTACATGGCACACCTGTGCTCCCGCCCGAACTCTGCCCGCGGCAGCCTGCTGGGGCGCGAAACAGCGCTGCAAAAAATTACCTGGCAGGATGGCTGGCCGCGGCTGGCCTGCGGCGGAAAAATTGCCCAAAACGCCGTGCCCGCCCCAAAAGATTTGCCAGAAGTGGAGCTGCCCGCAATGGCGGAACAGGATGACTTTGACGTTCCGGCCCTTGCCCCCGGCTATGCCACGCCGCGCACCCCGCTGGGCGATTGTGTGAACCTGACCGTCCGCCCCGACTGGCTGCGGCTGACCGGGCAGGAATCCATGAACTCGCTGCACCATGTCACCCTGGTGGCCCGCCGCCAGCAGGAGCACGAAATGCAGGCCGAGACCCGCATGGACTTTGCCCCCGTCTGCCCGGAGCAGATGGCCGGTTTTACTTACTGTTATGACAGCATGAACTTCTACCTGCTGGGCAAGACCTGCGCCGAGGATGGTACCCCGGTGCTGGAACTGTTAAAAAGCGATACTGGTGTGGTGGAAGATGTGTGCGACCCTGTTCCCGTGCCGGATGGCACGCTGGACTTTAAGCTGACCACCACCCCGGACGGCGGCATGGCGCAGTTCTATTACCGCCAGCCGCAGGGGGAGTGGCAGTCCATCGGCCCGGCCTGCCCCACCGATATTTTGACGGACGAGCACTGCCGCGGTTTTACCGGGGCGCATGTGGGTGTGTATGCCCACGATATGGCAGGGCTGCATAACCATGCCGATTTTGATTATCTGAACGTACATTTTGAGAGGTGAGCTCCCATGATGCAGGCAAACACCGGCGTCCGGTTTGAAACCAAAGACCCGCTGCTTTCCCAGCTGGTCAAACAGGCGGAAGAAAAGTGCCGCCTGAACATTAAAAACTTTGGCGGCGACCCCGTTCTGGTTGAGGGCGGCGGCTATGAAAAAATCTGGCTGGAAACCCAGCCCATGGGCGGCGCAATGTATGCCAGCCGTGATTTTGCCACCGGCCTGAACAACAGCCTGATGTTTATGCGCCACCAGCGTGCGGACGGGCGGATTCCCGGCAGCATTGCGGTGATTGATGGCAAAGTGGTGCCGCAGTTCAACAAGTTCCAGGGCTTCTGCTTCCCGGAACCGGCGCTGGATCTTTACTATCTGGGCGGCAAGGATGCCGAATACCTGGCCCAGCTGGCCAAAACGCTGGAAGCGTTTGACGCCTACCTGTGGCGTGTACGCGATTCCGATGGGGACGGCTGCCTGGAGACTTGGTGCAAGTACGATACCGGCGAAGACCACGCCATGCGTTACGCCGATGCCCCCGACCCGTGGGAGGAGGAAACCCCGCCCCAAGGCTGCACAGCGGTGCCCATTGCCTCGATGGATGTAATGAGCTACTCATATGCCTGCCGCGAAACATTGGCGGAAATTGCACGAATCAGCGGCGATGCCGAGGCACAGGCCCAGTGGGCCGCCAAGGCCAAAGCCGTGCAGGACAAGATGGTGAGCTACCTGTGGGACGATGCCCGCGGCGCGATGTTTGACCGCGACAAAAACCACAACCAGATGCCCACCCTGATCCACAACACGCTGCGCTGCATGTATTGGCACAGCCTGCCGGATGCTTTGGCGGAGCGCTTTGTCAAGGAGCACCTGCTGAACCCGCAGGAGTTCTGGACCAAAATGCCGCTGCCCAGCGTGGCCGCCAACGACCCGCTGTTCCGCAACGTGACCACCAACAACTGGAGCGGCCAGGCTGAAGCGCTGACCTATCAGCGTGCCATCCGTGCGCTGGAAAATTACGGCATGTATGAGCTGATTCCCCAACTGGGGCAAAAGCTGATGCAGGCCATTGGCCCCCAGTGCCGCTTTGTGCAGCAGTATGACCCCTTTACCGGCGAACCTTCGGTCATCTGTGAACCTGGCCAGCCCCCGCAGGATGCTTACGGCCCGGCTATGCTCTCGGTGCTGGAATACACCGCCCGCATGTACGGCGTAAGCCTGGTGCGGGATACCGTGGTGTGGGGCACCTGCCCGCTGGAATGCCGCTATACCCAAGCCCTGAACGGCCGCAGCTGGGAGATCGTGAACAGTGGCCACGAGGCGGAAGCTTTTGTGGATGGCCGCAAGGTGTTCACCGCTGGCCCCGGCCTGCGCATTACCACCGACCTGGATGGCAATATTCTGGGCACGGCCCGCTACCTGCCGGATGCAGACCCCGCCCAGGTGACGCCGCAATAAACATTATATAATAAGGAAGCGAACACGATGGAATACCTGTATCCCGGTGGGCTGGCCAAAGCCATTACGTTCAGTTATGATGACGGCCAGGTATATGACCGCCGCCTGATCGAAATTTTTAACCAGGCGGGCTTCAAGGGAACCTTCCACCTGAACTCCGGCAACCTGGATAAGGACGGCTATGTGCAAAAGGCCGAGCTGCCTACCTTGTACGCCGAGCACGAAATTGCCTGCCATGGCGTGACCCACCGCCACCCGCGCCAGATGAACCAGACTGAATGGCTGCGGGAAGTGTGGCAGGACCGCCTGACGCTGGAAGAACTGACCGGCGGTATTGTGCAGGGCATGAGCTATGCCTTTGGCGAATACTACCCCGAACAGGTGGAAGCGCTGTGCGCCATGGGCATCCAGTACAGCCGCACGGTGGAAAGCACCGGAAGTTTTGCCCTGCCGCAGGAGCTGCTGCGCTGGAAACCCACCTGCCACCACAATGATAAACTGCTGGAACGCGCAGAAAAGTTTTTGCATGTTCCGGGATATGAAAAAATGCCGCTGTTTTATATCTGGGGCCACAGCTTTGAATTTGAGCGCGAAAACACCTGGCCCCTGATGGAGCAGCTGGCAGAAAAGCTGCACGGCGCACAGGATATCTGGTATGCCACCAATGGCCAGATTGCAGATTACCTGACCGCGCTGCGCAGCACGCGCGAAAGTGTAGACGGCAAGCGGCTGTATAACCCGTCGGCACAGCCCATCTGGTTTGTGGCCGATGGCAAGGTGCGCGTTGCAGAGCCGGGTAAGCTCTGCGAAATTTAAGGCAACACCGCACAATTCCCGCCTGACGGCTTAAGCACCGCTCCGGCGGCTGCGGCACGGCATCTGCGTTGCCAAAATGCTCGATAATGTCGGGTTGCGGTACCCGCATCGTGCTTCGGGGGCAAAAGCCCCTCGCACTCTGCGACCGCTGCCCCTGCTTCGGTTCGCTGTTTCCGCCACTGGCGGCGCTCACCTTTGCAGCATCCAGTATTATCTGCGCTTTTGGCTTGGCATCTGCCGCACCTCGCTCGCCGTATCGGCACTTAGAATTATGCGGTATTGCCTTAAGAAGCTGTTTTATCATCATTGCGTACCAGATAAAGCCGGTGCGCAATGATGACAAAAAATAGCTTCTAAGGTGTATCGAAAAATGAAAAACAACGATTACCTGTGAAGATTATCTGGGGTTTCGGCCCAGCTGATACACCCGGAATACTCCCCAAGGAGGCCAATCATGATTTATGATATTTTGCAATATGGTGCCGTGGGTGATGGCACCACAAACGATGGCCCTGCCATCCAGAAAGCCATTGATGCCTGCGCGGCAGCCGGCGGCGGCCGAGTGCTGGTGCCGGGCGGCCATATTTACAAATGCGGTTCCATTTTGCTGCACAGCCATGTGGAGCTGCACCTGGAGCACGGCTCCCGCCTGAAAGCCAGCGAAAACAAAGAGGACTTCTTGGAAGTGGAAGCTGCCTACCGCGACCATTACCGCGATACATCGCTCAAAGTACCCTCTTACGAAAACTGTGAATATGACGGTGAGCCGAAGAATTATTTCATTATGGCTAAGGATGCCGAGGATGTCTGCATCAGCGGCAGCGGCGTAATCGATGGCTCCGAAGAAAACTTTTACGGCGAGATCGATCATAACTTTATTGAGGGAACCTATTATCCGCGCATTCCCATGCTGCTGATGAAAGGTGTGCAGCACCTGACCATCCGTGAAGTCACCCTGACCCGCAGCGCGTTCTGGACCGTGCATATGGTGGGCTGCCAGGATGTGCTGATCGATGGCATCCGCATTTTGAATAACCTGAAAATGGTCAACTGCGACGGCATTGATCCCGACCACTGCCGCAATGTGCGCATCAACAATTGCCATATTGAATCCGCCGATGACTGCATCGTGTTCAAGACCACTGAGAAAAATGCATATCTTGGCCCGTGCGAGAACATTGTGGTTTCCAACTGTACGCTGACCTCCACCAGTGCCGCTATCAAGTTTGGCACCGAGAGCGTTTCGGACTTCCGCAATATTACCGTCACCAACTGCGTTATCTCCCGCACCAACCGCGGCATCTCTCTGATGCTGCGTGATGGCGGCAACATTGAAAACGTGACCTTTGCCAACCTGCACATCAACACCCGCATGTTCTCTGACCAGTGGTGGGGCGAAGCCGAAGCCATCTGTGTGACGGCGGTGGACCGCAAACAGGGCAACAGGGCGGGGCATATCCGCAATGTACATTTTGAAAACATTAACTGCAGCGGCGAAAACGGCATTTTCCTGCACGGAAGCGAGGGCAACAGCCTGGAAGATATCTCGTTCCGCCACATCCGGGTGGACATCCGCAAGCAGACCGCATGGCCCATTGACCATTGGGACCTGCGCCCCAGCGAGGTGCCCGGCATGATTCCCGGAAAAGTGAATGGCTTTACCTGCGTACATGGCAAAAGCATCCGCTGCGAGGACGTCGTTATCCGCAAAGACAGCTCTATGGATCCGTGGTTCGATCAGGATTTCTGCTGGCAGGACACCGAGAATGTGACTGTGGTAAAGTGATGATATACAGCGGCAAAATGCCTGTTTGGCGGCCGTAAGCCGCTGTTAATATTCAAAAGTATCCCCGCGGGGCGCTCCGTCCGCCCACGGGCAGGGCCGCAGGCAGCAAAAGCGCCTGCGGCCCTTTTGCTATCCGTCGGGCGGCCAAGGACGCTATCTCTTACACATGGGGATTGGGTTATTGCATATTTGTACTGCGGTAAGGTTTCTCCACGGCGGGGGCGTTACAAACTTGACAATTTATACCAACCTTTCCCATGCCGCAAAATTGCCCCCAAAAATATCCGCCCAACCCGTGACAGAAAAACTGGAATCCGCTATAATAGGGGTAACCGCAAATCCACATTGCAGGCAACTGCAAGAAAGGGAACCCGATGAACCAAACAACAGCAAACGCCGCAGCCCTTGCGCTGGTTGGCACACTGGCATTGCAGCTGGCCGCCTGCGGCACGGCGCAGCAGTCTGCCCCCGGACAGGCATCCACTCAGCCGGAACCCGTTACCCTGACCATGAGCTGGTGGGGGGACGATGCCCGCACCGAAACCTACCAGCAGGCCATCCAGGCATTTGAGGCAAAACTGCAATATATTACTGTAGAAACCATCTACGGCACCACCGCTGACGAGGACCAAACCGCCGATGTGATGCAGGTGGACTGGACCTGGCCGGGCCAAAATGCTGACCAGTTTGTTGACCTGAACGAATATAGCGATGTGATCGATCTGGAGCAGTTCAGCCAGAGTGCGCTGGATGCCTGCACAGTGGATGGCGCTTTGCTGGCTGTGCCAATGTCGGTGACAGGCCGCATTTTTTATTGGAACACCTGCACTTTTGAACAGGCAGGGATCGATGCGCCCAAAACCTATGAGGAGCTGCTGACCGCAGGCAACACCTTCCGCGAGGTGCTGGGGGAGGAATATTACCCCCTGGCCATGGATGCAGCCGCCCGCATGAACCTGATGGTCAGTTATCTGGAATCTACCACTGGCAAAGCGTGGGTGGTGGATCGCCAGCTGCAATATTCGGCAGACGAGATCAAAACCGGGCTGGAATTTTTGCAGGCGCTGGAAGAAAACCATGTCATGCCCACCCTTGCCGCCCAGCAGACAAACGGGATGCTGGACCAGACCCCCATGTGGCAGAACGGCCAGTACGCCGGTACCTTTGCCTGGGATGCCGACGCCGAAACCTACCGCAGTGCGTTAAAAAATGCCAGCGGCTTTTTGGTAGGGGATGAGATCGCCTTTGGCGGGCAGGCCAACGGCGGATTTTCTAAAGTATATCTGGCCCTTGCCATCAACAGCAGCTGCCAGCACCCGAAAGAAGCGGCGATTCTTGTCAACTTTTTGCTGAACGAGGATATGGGTGCTTCCATCATGGGCACTGCCTGCGGTTTGCCGGATTCCGTCACTGGCCGTGCGGCTGCCACAGCGGCAGGCCTGGTGAACCCGCTGGTGGTGGAAGCCAACAACCGCATGATGGCTTTTGTGGATTTCCCACTTGACCCCACATTTGAAAGCCCGGCTCTGGCCGCTGTGCCGGACGGCTTGTACGCCGCCGTATTGACTGCTTGCAGCAACGGAGAGCTGACAACAACCCAGGCCGCCGAACAGCTGGCGGAGGGGATAACGGCTATGCTGGATAGAACCGTGGCGGAATAAGCGGCTAAAAGAGCAAGGCAATATCATTCTACCATGCCGCAAGCGTGAAAAGTGTTTGTAGGGGACGATGCTTGCTGTCCCGACAACACTATCAGATAAAAATAAAACTCTCCCTCTGGCCATGCCGGTTTGATCCCGCATATCTGGCCGCCGAGGGAGAGTTTTTTCTTCTGCTTATTGAAAGTGGGAAAACCGTTTGAAACAAAATAAGAATATGCGCTTGTACGTACTTCTAAAGCGTAAAGTAAACATAATTTACGAACGATATATCGACAAAAACACTGCAAAGGAATGACCCGCTAACCGGCCTCTACACAAAGCACCTTTTGTAAAAGGCTTTGCACGGCCAACTCTGCTATTTTGCTGTCTTCGCATCCTCCCGATCCATCCGTTTCAGCTCCGGCAAAACGGTAATCAGCATTACAATAAAGCACAAACTGCCGCCGATCACGTTAGAAACCGGCTCCGCAGCAAACACGCCGTCGGTGCCCATGCCAAAAGCATAAGGCAGCAGGTAGGTGAGCGGCACCACAATGATGACCTTGCGCAGCAGCGAGAAAAACACCGCGTGGCGGCGCTTGTTCAGCGATTTGAACACTGTCTGGCCCACATATTGCAGCAGCATAAAACCAAAGGTGGAAAAATACAGCTTCATGGCGGGGATGGTATCCACCTGCAGGGTGGGATCGCTGCTGAAAATGGAGATGAGGAAGTGCGGTGCCAACAGAATGACCGCCCAGATCGTAAGGGTGTATACCAAAGCCATCAGGGCCATGGAGACGGCGGCGCGCAGCACCTTGCGGGGGCGGCGTGCGCCGTAATTGTAGCTGATAATGGGGGAAGAGCCCTCGGTAATGGCATAAATCGGCGTTTCCACCATCTGGCGCACGCTGGAAATGATCGTCATGACCGAGACGTACACATCGCCGCCGGTTACGGACAGCACATTGTTGCAGCAGATCGTCACCACGCTGTTGGTCAGCTGCATGATGAAGCCCGCTGTGCCAAGGCTGACGATATCGCCGATGCAGCGCCTGTTGGCGGGCAGCTGACGCAAGGGCAGCGGCTGCACGCGGTATTCCGACTTGCAGCGCAGGAAATACACCACAAACGCCGCCGAAAGCAGCTGCGAAAGCACCGTGGCAGCCGCCGCGCCGCGGATGCCCATGCCCAACACAAAGATAAACACCGGGTCCAGCACCAGGTTGGCCGCTGCGCCGATCACCACGCTGAGCATACCGGCTGTGGCATAGCCCTGCGCATTGATGAACGGGTTCAGCCCTGTTGTGAGTATGGAAGGGTAGGTGCCCAGCAAGTACAGCATCAGGTACGGCAGCGCATACTGCAATGCTTCCGGCGAAGCACCGAATAAGACCAGAATGGGCCGGGCAAACAGCAGGCCAATGACCATCAATACACCGGCGCAGCACAACAACAGCGTGCAGGCCAGGTTCAAAATCAGCCCGGCACGGGCCTTATCCCCGCTGCCGCGGGCGATGGCGAACAACGGTGCGCCGCCGCTGCCGAACAAATTGCTGAACGCCGTAATAATGACAATAATGGGGAAGCAAAGCCCCACCGCGCCCAGCGCCGCCGTGCCGATATCCGGGATGCGCGCAATATAAATGCGGTCCACAATGTTATACAGCAGGTTCAGCACCTGCGCCACCAACATGGGCAGCGCTGCTTTCAAGATGTTTTGTGCAATGCCGCCGTGTTCAAAGTCGATCTGCCGCATGGGGAATGGTTCATCCTTTCCGTTTTCACAATACCAGTTTCAAGTATAGCATAAACCGCCCGCAGATACAAAAAAATCCCCGCACAAGGCCGCATAACGCAGCCTGTGCGGGAAATTTTTCTCAGTCGGAAGCTTCGGATGTCTCCGGCTCCACGGCTTCCACTTCTTTGATCATCATCTCGTTGCCCTGCAGCAGGTGGGTATGGGGGCTTTGGCAGTGGGGGCAGGTGCGGCCATGGGGCACGGTGGGGTACTGCTGGCCGCAGTCTTCGCACAGGGTAATGGCGGGGATCTGCTCCACGGTCAGCGCGGCACCGGGCAAAATCTCTGATTTGGCGGCGGCCCATTTCCAGCAGTCCTGCAGGTAGCTTTCCACCACGCCGGAAACCTCGCCTAATTGCAGTGTTACCCGCTGGATGCGGGCAACGTGGTTTTCTTTGGCCACATCCTCCACCGTGCGGATGATGTGGAACACAATGCCAAGTTCGTGCATTTACTTATCCTTTTTCCCAAAGCGGATCTTCACTTCGCGCTTTGCCATGTAAGGCAGAATGGCCTTGAACTTATCTTCCGACCGCACCATGGTGCTGCATTCTGGCAGGTCGCGGTGCAGGTGGATGGCATCGAATTCACACTTGGTGGTGCAAACGCCGCAGCCAATGCACTTGTTGGGGTCCACCACGCTGGCACCGCAGCCCAGGCAGCGGGCTGTTTCGGTTTTTACCTGCGCTTCGGTCAGGGTCAGGTGGGCATCCCGGAAAGAACGGTGCGCGTCGATGGCATCATCCATTCCGGCTGCCTGGCGGGGTGCGCGGTCATAATCGCCAAGGGCCAGATTGGTTTTATCCAGCTCATAAAAATCGCGGCGGTTGCGGCCAATGGTCAGGCTGGTGTTGGGCTGCACAAAACGGTGGATGGAGATGGCGCCCTGCTTGCCTGCGGCAATCGCATCAATAGCAAAGCGCGGGCCGGTGTACACATCGCCGCCCACAAAGATATCCGACTGGGCAGTCTGGTAAGTCATGGCATCGGCCACAGCGCCCTGGCCGCGGCCAAGCTGCACGGCTTCGCCATCCAGCAGGTTGCCCCACTGGATGCACTGGCCAATGCTCAGCACAACATTGTCACACGGCAGGGTAATCGTCACGCTTTCATCATAGGTGGGGGCAAAGCGGCCCTCGGCATCGTACAGGCCGGTGCATCTTTTCAGCACCACGCCGCACACATGGCCGTCCTTTGTCAAAAATTCCTTGGGGCCGTACCCGCAGCGGATGGCAGTGCCCTCTTCCTCCGCCTCGGCGATCTCTTCAGCGGAAGCGGGCATCTTTTCCCGCGGTTCCAGGCAGACCATCGTTACATCGCTGGACCCGCAGCGCAGGGCAACGCGGGCGGCATCAATGGCAACATTGCCGCCGCCGATCACCACGGTTTTGCCGGTCATTTTGTGGCTTTCGTCCCCACCCACAGTGCGCAGCAGCGCAACGGCGGTCTGGATGCCCGCAGCGTCCTCGCCGGGAACCCCTGCTGTGCGGCCGCCCTGGCAGCCGATGGCGAGATAGAACGCCTTGTACCCCTGGGCGCGCAGCTGGGCAAGGGTAACGTCCTTGCCAACTTCCACACCGCAGCGGATGGTAACACCCAGCTCCCGCAGGATGTCAATTTCCGCATCAATCACATTTTTTTCCAGCTTAAAGCTGGGGATGCCGTACCGCAGCATGCCGCCAGGGTGTTCGTTTTTCTCAAATACAGTCGGGCGGTAGCCCTGCAGCGCAAGGAAGTACGCGCAGGAAAGCCCGGCCGGGCCGCCGCCGATGATTGCAATTTTTTGCGGCCACGGCCCCTGCAAAGAGGGCTGCACCACCGGCGGAACATAGCGGTGGGCGGCGTTCAGGTCCTGCTGGGCCACAAACTTTTTCACGGCATCAATGGCCACTGCCTGGTCCACGGTGCCGCGGGTGCAGGCATCCTCGCACCGGCGGTTGCAGATGCGCCCGCACACGGCGGGGAAGGGGTTCTCCTTTTTGATCAGCGCCAGTGCATCGCGGTAGCGGCCCTGCGCGGCCATTTTCAGGTAGCCCTGCACCGCAATGTGGGCGGGGCAGGCGGTTTTGCAGGGGGCGGTGCCGGTATCATAGCAGTTGATGCGGTTTTTATCGCGGTAGTCCACCGCCCATTTTTCGGGGCCCCACTTTACAGTGTCGGGCAGTTCCTGCTTGGGGTACTGCACCGGGCCGTTTTTGGTGCACAGCTTCTGGCCCAGCTTAACGGCACCGGCGGGGCAGAACTCCACGCAGCGGCCACAGGCAACGCAGTTTTGCGGTTCCACTTTGGCAACGTAAGCCGAGCGGCTCATGTTGGGGGTGTTGAACAGCTGGCTGGTGCGCAGGGCGTTGCAGACGTTGACATTGCAGTTGCAGATGGCAAAAATCTTGTTCTCGCCGTCAATGTTGGTGATCTGGTGCACAAAGCCGTTGTCCTCGGCTTTCTGCAAGATCCGCATCACTTCGTCATAGGTCACATAATGGCCCTTGTTGGTTTCCACCAGATAGTCCGCCATATCGCCCACGCCAATGCACCAGTCATCCGGGTCATCGCCGCAGCCTTCGCCCATGGCGGCGCGGGACATACGGCAGGAACAGGGGCCGGCGGCATACTTGCCCTGGTATTTTTTCAGCCAGTGGGAGATGTGTTCGATATCCAGCGAGTGGTTTTCGGTCTCGATGGCTTTTTCGACCGGGATCACGTGCATGCCAATGCCTGCGCCGCCTGGGGGCACCATGGCGGTAATGTGTTCCAGCGGCAAAAAGGTCATCCGCTCAAAAAAGGCGGTCACTTCGGGGTGGTCGGCAATCTGCTGTTTGTTCATGTTAAAGAACTCGGCGCTGCCGGGCACAAACATGGGCAGAATGTACTGTTTTTCGCGGCGGGGGTTCTCCCAGTTGTATTCCAACAGGCCAACGCAACTCATCTGATACAGCAGGAGCTCCAGCTCTTTGGCGGGTTTGCCGGTGGCTTTTTCCAGTTCCGGCAGGGTCATTGGCTGGCGTACCTTCATTTTCAGGGCAACATCGGCCATTTCGTCAGTCACAATGCTGGCCAGACCCCAATATTCGGGGTCCTCCACCGTCAGGCGGCGCAGCTTGGCGGGCACACGGTCGGTGATCATCTGCCCCAGCTTCATAATTTTTTCCCGCGGCTTTGTGTCCTTGGGGATCTTGAACGGCAGCTTGCTTTCGTCCAGTGGGAAAGCGGTCGGTTCGCTCATGGCTTGCTCCTTTTATTGCTCTGTGCATGTTCTGCTTCGTTTGCATTGCTTTGCAGGCGGTCCGGGTTTGCTGTGCCCTTATGCCTGCCACGCTTTCACCTGCTCCCGCAGCCAATCGGTCCATTCGGCAATGCCCTCGCCGGTTTTGGCGCAGATGGGGATGACCTTTGCGTTGGGGTTGCGCATGGCGATATATTCCCGGCATTTGTCCATATCGAAATCAAAATACGGCAAAACGTCAATTTTGTTGATAAGAACCACGTCGCACACCTGAAACATCAGGGGGTACTTCAATGGCTTATCGTCCCCTTCGGGCACGGATAGGATCATCGCGTTTTTCACCGCACCGGTGTCAAACTCTGCCGGGCAGACCAAGTTGCCCACGTTTTCCAGCACCACAAGATCCACATCCTGGGGGCCAAGGCCCTCCAGCCCCTGGCGAGTCATCTCGGCATCCAGGTGGCACATGCCGCCGGTGTGCAGCTGGATGGCTTTTGCCCCGGCAGCGGCAATGGCTTTGGCGTCCACATCGGAATCAATGTCCGCTTCCATCACACCGATGCGCAGCTCATCTTTCAGCGCGGCAATGGTGCTGCGCAGGGTGGTGGTTTTGCCGCTGCCCGGTGCGCTCATCAAATTCAGCAGAAAGATCTTTTTCTCTTTCAGGCTCTGCCGCAGCTGGGCGGCCTGTTCATCATTGGAAGCAAAAATGCTCTGTTTTACTTCCAGAATTTTCACGTTGTCCATGGGGGTGCTCCTTACATGTGTTTATCGCGGTATACTCTTGTTAACAGTTTAACATCCGGGTGGCGAAAGCGCAATGTTAAACGGAGATTTTGGTATTCCCGCCAAATTGGGCAAAAAGAAGCAGGCAGAATGACGGAACGCCGCCACACTGCCTGCAGGGAAAGATAAGGATTTATAAAAAGCGGGGGGATCAATTCCATGCAAAAGTCGCCATGCCGTAAATATAAATGAACGCAATGGCGGCGGGCACCACAAAGCGGAAGATCGGCTTCATCCAGGGCTGCACTTTTAAGCCTTTGCCGGTGTTGGCCTCCTGAACAAAAGCATCCCACCCCCAACCGAAAGAGTTGCAGCAGAACAGCGCCAATACCAGTGAACCCAGCGGCAAAATGTTATTGGAAACAATGAAATCCCATAGATCCAGCCAGGCCGTGCCCGCGGCAAACGGCTGGAAATGCAGTACACTGTAGCCCAGCGCGGTGGTCAGCGCCAACAGAAAGATGCCCACGCCACACAGCAAAGCGCCCTTGGGGCGGCTTAACCCGGTCAGCTCCCGCACCATGGCAAGGATGTTTTCGCACACGCCCAACACGGTGGAAAGTGCGGCAAACACCATGAACAAAAAGAATAGCGTGCCCCACCAGCGGCCCCCGGTCATGTTGTTGAACACGGTAGCCATGGTATCAAACAGCAGGCTGGGCCCGGCGTTCACTTCCAGCCCATAGGTAAAGCAGGCGGGGAACATGATGATGCCGGCCAGCACCGCAACCAAAGTATCCAGCACAATAATGTGGACGGATTCCCCCATCAGGGAGCGTTCTTTTTCAATGTAGCTGCCAAAAATCGCCATGCCGCCCATGCCAACGGAAAGGGTAAAGAACGCCTGGTTCATGGCGCCCACCACAACGCTGCCATCGATCTTTCCAAAATCCGGCACCAGGTAAAATTTCAAGCCTTCTGCCGCGCCCGGCAGGGGCAGGCTGTGCACCGCCAGCACCAGCATCAGCACCAACAGGGCCAGCATCATATATTTGGTAATGCGCTCCAGCCCGCCCTGCAGGTTAAAGCTTAAAATGGCAAATGCTACCACAACGGTCACCAGCAAAAACACCACATTCACCGTGGGGTTCGTAATCATCTGGGTAAATCCGAAATCTGCGTTTTGGCCGGTAAGGAACTTGATGAAATAATAGATGATCCACCCGGTCACCACGGTGTAAAATGCCATCAGGGCAATGTTGCCAATCAGGCTGGCAATGCCGAAAATGCCCCACTTGCAGCCGGGCTTTTCCAACTTCTGGTACATGCGGATAGGGCTGGCCTGCGCTGCACGCCCAACGGAAAATTCCATCGTCATGGCGGGCAGACCCAGCACGACCAGACAAATAATGTACAGCAGCATAAAACTGCCGCCGCCGTTCTGGCCGCACATCCAGGGGAATTTCCACACATTGCCGCAGCCAATGGCGCAGCCGGCTGACAGCATGATGAAGCCAAGCCGGCTTCCGAGCCGTTCACGATTCTTCATAAACTTATATTGTTTTCTCCCATTTTTATTTGTGCTGCCGTGCGGGAAAAGGCAGCGGCCCGCACGGCAGCATAGATAACCGCTACCATATTAAATCCATATTAGCTTACCACACTGCCATGCCAACTGCAAGCGATTTAAAGTTGTAAACCGACAAAATACAAAAACGCGCCCTGCGGCCATCCGTTCTTTGCCCAAAGCCGATGCCGCGCAGGTGCCCATTGTTGCCATGACGGCCAACGCCTTTGCCAAGGATGTGCAGCCGGCCAAAACCGCCGGTATGAACGAGCATGCCGCCAAGCCGCTGGATATGAAACGCTTGTGTGAGATTTTGCACCGGCGGCTGTAAGGACGCCTAGGAAGGCCGAAAAAATTCGGCAGAACATACAAACAGCACCTTGCGCTTTTGGATGCAATGTGCTACAATGAATCGAAAACTGAATATAAAACAGCAGGTGCCTTTCATTGTTTGCCGGGCGGCTGAGCCTTCCGGCGCTCTGGAAAGGGTAAAAGGGAAGCGGGTGCAAATCCCGCACGATCTCGTCACTGTGATAAGGGAGTCTGCCGCCAGGGTGCGTTTGCACCGGTCACTGAGCATTGCTTGGGAAGGCGGCGGCAGGCGTTGAGCTTTCAGCCAGGAAACCTGCCCGCTGTTGGTACGGGAGCATTGCTCCAGATCACGAGGAATTGGTTGTACCTGAAAAGCTCATGGAAAATCCGGGGGTCTTTTTGCGTTGCCGTTCTGCACACAGAAAGACCCTCGTTTTTTTGTGGCAGTTTTGTCTGCAAAGCTGCTGCGCCTGGGTTTTGTTTCCTGTACCTGTTTTTCAGCAAATGGATTTGCCATAGGAGAAAGGAAGCAAAACACATGAAACACAACAACCTGAAAAAGCCCGCTGCCGTGCTGACCGCACTGGCTCTGGCCGCCGCCCTGCTGGCTGGCTGTGGTGCGGCATCTGACAGCATGGCTGCCAGCAGTGCCCCCGCCGAAAGCGAGGCTGTAAGCACCGAAACACCCGCTGAAAGCGCAGACGAGGGAGATGCAGACGAAGTGGCCGCAAAGAAATGTGCAGACCTGATCGATGCCATCTATGTGCAGGAGCGCACCGATGACACCGACGCCCAGTGCGAAGCTGCCAAGCAGGCATGGGACACCCTGACCGATACCCAGAAAGAGCTGGTGGAAGGCGAGAACGCTGACCCCGACTACTTTGGCCGCAATACCGGCGATGCCAACCTGGACGATTCCCGCAATGGGGATGAGATCGGCGAAAACGAACTGCTGGTCGTCAGCTTTGGCACCTCCTTCAACAGCAGCCGCGTGGCAGATATCAAGGGCATCGAGGATGCCCTGCAGGCCGCTTACCCGGATTGGTCCGTCCGTCGCGCTTTCACCGCACAGATCATCATCAACCATGTGCAGGCCCGCGATGGCGAGAAAATCGATAACATGAAGCAGGCTCTGGACCGCGCTGTTGCCAACGGCGTTAAGAACCTGGTTGTTCAGCCTACTCACCTGATGCACGGCGCTGAGTACGACGAAATGTGCGAAGCTGTGAACGAGTACGCGGATAAGTTCGAAAGCGTTGCCATTGCTGAGCCCCTGCTGGGCGAAGTTGGCGCTGACGCTACCGAAATCAACGCTGATAAGGAAGCTGTTGCCACTGCCATCACCACCGAGGCTGTTGCCTCCGCTGGTTATGATGACGCCGCCGCTGCTGCCGCCGATGGCACTGCTTTTGTGTTCATGGGCCACGGCACTTCCCACACCGCAAAGATCAGCTACAGCCAGATGCAGACCACCATGCAGACCCTGGGCTATGACAATGTGTTCATCGGCACCGTGGAGGGTGAGCCCGAGGAAACCGCCTGCGAGAACGTGATCGAGGCTGTGAAGGCCGCCGGTTACACCAAGGTCGTCCTGCGTCCCCTGATGGTAGTGGCAGGCGATCACGCCAACAACGACATGGCCGGTTCCGACGAGGATTCCTGGCTGAGCCAGTTCAACGCTTCCGGCGCATTTGAGTCTGTGGACTGCCAGATCGCCGGTCTGGGCGAAGTGCCCTCCATTCAGGAGCTGTACGTTGCCCACACCAAGGCTGCCATTGATTCTCTGAACGGCTGAAGATAACTGCCAAATTGCCCGAAGGGAGTGATCTTTTCGGGCAATTTTTCTTTTTGACAGGATTGTGGTATACTGAGACCTGCAGGGAGTTTCTCCCTTTCTGATTCTGAAACATTGAGGTATTTTTCTATGCGCTGCAAACAGATGCTTTCCCTTTCCGTTGTCACCGTGCTGCTGGCCGCTTCTCTGGCAGGCTGCGGCACTTCTTCCACCGCTCCGTCGGCCGTCTCTTCCGAGGCCCCTTCCAGCGCGGCAAGTTCCGCCGCATCCGAAGTCACGGAGACCGCCGCTCTGCCGGACGGCGTATACACTGCCGAGTTTGATACCGACAGCGGCATGTTCCATGCCAACGAGGCCTGCGACGGCAAAGGCACCCTGACCGTCAAGGACGGCAAGATGACCTTCCACGTCAGCCTGGTGTCCAAAAAGATCGTGAACCTGTACCCCGGCCTGGCCGCTGATGCCGAGGCCCACAAAACGGACTGGCTGCTGCCCACCACCGACACTGTAACCTACTCCGACGGCACCAGCGAAGAGGTGTACGGCTATGACATCCCGGTCACCGCATTGGATGAGGACTTCTCGCTGGCCATTCTGGGCTCCAAGGGTACCTGGTACGACCACACCGTGAGCGTGCGCAATGCCCAGCCCAAGACCGAGGAAGTCTCCGAGACTCCCGCAGACGGCGAATACACCGTATCTGTGGCACTGGAGGGCGGCTCCGGCCGTGCCACCGTGGACAGCCCCGCCACTCTGACCGTGGCCGACGGCAAGATGACCGCCACCATCGCATGGAGCAGCCCCAACTATGACTATATGGTCGTGGACGGCGAGAAGTACCTGCCCACCAACACCGAGGGCAACTCCACCTTTGAGATCCCGGTCGCTGCCCTGGGCACCCCGCTGGCCGTGACCGCCGACACGGTGGCCATGAGCACCCCGCACGAGATCGAATACACCCTGACCTTTACTTTGGAGTAACCTTCCATGAAGCTGACCCGCGCTCAATTTTTAAAGGCACTGCCCGCCGCGGTGCTGGCGCTTGCAGGCTGCACTGCCGCGCCTACTGCACCGGCCGATACGGACGAACTGGTATTTGACCACTCCTACCCGCTGGACTACGCCACCCAGTTTACCGCCGACTGCTATGCGGACGGCTCTACCCTGCTGACCATCCCGGACGCACAGGCAAAGTTCCTTGTCCGGCCGGAAGGCGCTGCCACCCTGCGCACTGTGCCCGAGGGCGTGACCGTTTTGCAGCAGCCGCTGCAGAACCTCTATCTGGTGTCCACCTCGGTGATGGACCTGTTCCTTGCACTGGACGCACTGGACTGCATCGCCCTGAGCGGCACCCGCGCCGAGGGCTGGTATCTGGACGAGGCCCGGCAGGCCATGCTGGACGGGCGCATTGCCTATGCGGGCAAATACAGCGCCCCGGACTACGAGCAGATCCTTGCCGCGAATTGCGGCCTTGCCATCGAGAACACCATGATCTACCACACCCCGGAGGTCAAGGAGCAGCTGGAGCGCTTCGGCATCCCGGTGCTGGTGGAGCGTTCCAGCTACGAGAGCGGCCCGCTGGCCCGCATGGAGTGGATCAAATTCTACGGCATCCTGCTGGGCAAGGAGGAACTGGCACAGCAGGTGTTTGACCGACAGGCGGAGCGCATCGCTCCCCTGCTGGACCAGCAGTCTACCGGCAAGAGCTGCGCGTTCTTTTCTATCTCGGCCAACAATCTGGCCAACGTGCGCAAGGGCGGCGACTATGTGGCCCGCATGATCGAGATGGCCGGGGCCGACTATGTGTTTGCCGATCTGACCGACAGCGGCAACAGCCTTTCCACCATGAACCTGCCGCTGGAAGACTTCTACGCCGGTGCACGGGACGCCGACTTCCTGATCTACAACAGTACCATTGAGGGCGTTGTCTCCACCACCGACGAGCTGGTGGCCAAGTGCTCCCTGCTGGCGGACTTCAAGGCTGTGCAGAATGGGCATGTCTGGTGCGTTGCCCAGAGCTTTTTCCAGCAGAGCATGGAATTGGCCGATTTTATCCTGGAGCTGCACCGTCTGTTCACCGAGGATGCGCCGGACGGATTGCAGTATTTCATTCACGTTGAGTAAGGAACCGCTTATGACCCGCAAAAAACGCTATCTGTTTTCTTATCTCCTGCTGGCGCTGGCGCTGGTGGTTCTGTTTGCCGCCAACCTGTTCTGGGGCAGTGTTGCCCTGACCCCCGGTGCCGTGCTGGCGGCCCTGACCGGCCGCGGGCAGGACGCACTGTCGGTGGGCATCATCACCCAGCTGCGCCTGCCCCGGGCCGTGATGGTGGTGTTGCTGGGCGCGGCACTCTCTGCGGCAGGCTATCTGCTGCAGACCTTTTTTGCCAACCCCATCGCCGGGCCTTTTGTCATGGGCATTTCCAGCGGAGCCAAGCTGGCCGTAGCACTGGTGATGGTGATGTTCCTGAACCACGGCCTGCTCACCAGCTCCCTCACCCTGATCCTGGCCGCCTTTGCGGGGGCTATGGCCGCCATGGCCTTTGTGCTGGCGGCGGCCCGTCGGGTGCAACGCATGAGCATTCTGGTCATCTGCGGCGTCATGATCGGTTACATCTGTTCCGCTGTCACCGAGTTCGTGGTGGCATTTGCGCAGGACTCCAACATCGTCAACCTGCACAACTGGTCACAGGGCAGCTTTTCCGGCATGACCTGGGGCAATGTACAGGCGGCGGCACTGGTGGTGCTGCCTGCGCTGGCAGCAGCCTTCTGCCTGGCCAAACCCATGAGCGCCTACCAGATGGGCGAAGCCTATGCCCAGAGCGTGGGCGTGAACGTGAAGCGTTTTTCCCGGCTGCTGGTACTGCTTTCCAGTCTGCTGGCGGCCTGTGTCACGGCCTTTGCGGGGCCCATCTCCTTTGTGGGCATCGCAGTGCCGCATCTGGTCAAGCAGCTACTGGGCAGCGCAAAGCCGCTGGTGGTGCTGCCGGGCTGCTGCCTGGGCGGGGCCGCCTTCTGTTTGCTGTGCGATCTGATCGCCCGCAGCCTGTTTGCTCCCACGGAGCTTTCCATCAGCGCGGTCACCGCCGTGTTTGGTGCGCCGGTGGTCATCGGGCTGCTCATCCGCCGGAACCGGGAGGGTGCACAATGAAGGAATTTCTCTGTGAAACGCAGGAGCTTGCCATCGGCTACGGCAAAACGCCGCTGGCCTCCGGCATTGCACTAAGGGCAAAGCCGGGGCAGATCCTTGTCCTTGTCGGCCCCAACGGTGCGGGCAAATCCACCCTGCTCAAAACACTGGCCGGACAGCTGGCCCCGCTGGGCGGCACTGTGCTGCTGGACGGGCAGGACCTGACCGCCTACACCGGCACGGCCCGGGCGCAGAAGCTGGCCCTGATGCTGCCCCACACCCGCCGCACCGAGCTGACCACCTGCTTTGAGTTTGCCGCCGCCGGGCGCATCCCTTACACCGGGCGGCTGGGCATTCTGTCCGACGCCGACCGGCAGGCCGTGCAGGATGCACTGGAAATTGCCGGAGCTGCGCATCTCGCAAACCGGGACTTCAACTGCATCAGTGATGGTCAGCGTCAGCGTGTTTTGCTGGCCCGTGCCATCTGCCAGCAGTCCAAAGTGCTGCTGCTGGACGAGCCCACCTCCTTTCTGGACATCAAGGGCAAGATCGAGCTGCTGACCATCCTGCAGAAGCTGGCCCATGAACAGGGCCTTGCGGTCATCGTGAGCCTGCACGAGCTGGACATGGCACAGAAGATCGCGGACGCAGTGGTGTGCGTGTTCCCGGACCATGTTTCCGGCGTGCTGACCCCGGATGCCGCCTTTGCCCCGGACAACATCCGCGCGCTTTATGCGCTGAGCAAAGAACAGTATACGGCCCTGTTCGGGCAGGCAAAGCCACAAAAGCCCACGTTCGAGCACTACGTCCGCAGCGGGCAGAAGCTGCTGCGCTGCGGCTATACCACCGGCACCTGTGCGGCGCTGGGGGCAGCGGGCGCGGCCCGGCTGCTGCTCACCGGCCACGCGCCGGAGACGGTGGCGCTGCGCACCCCAAAGGGCATCGTGGTGGAGGTAGCACCCCTGTTCTGCCGCCGCACCGGCACTGGGGCCGAATGCGCCATTGAAAAGGACGGCGGCGACGACGTGGATGTGACCACCGGCCTGCCGGTGATCGCCACAGTGGAACTGCTGCCGGGCTGCACGGACATCCGCATCGACGGCGGCAGAGGTGTGGGCCGGGTGACAAAACCCGGCCTCGACCAACCCGTTGGTACCGCCGCCATCAACCATGTGCCCCGGCAGATGATCGCCGAGGCCCTGCGCCGGGAGGCTGAAGCCGCCTGTTATACCGGCGGCTTTGCGGTGACCATTTCCATCCAGAACGGCGAGGAAGTGGCCCGGCGCACCTTCAACCCGCACATCGGGGTGGAGGGCGGCCTTTCGGTGCTGGGCACCAGCGGCATCGTGGAGCCCATGAGCCAGCAGGCCATCCTGGACACCATCCAGCTGGAAATGAATCAGGCTGTTTTGCGGGCCGGTACCCCAAAGCGGCTCATCCTTGCCCCGGGCAACTACGGGCTGGACTACCTGCACGACACCTACCCGGCCTTTGCGGCCATCCCGGTGGTCAAGACCTCCAACTTCATCGGAGATACGCTGGATATGGCAGCTTCTGCCGGGTTTGAACAGGTGCTGCTGGTGGGCCATGTGGGCAAGCTGGTCAAGGTGGCCGGCGGCATCATGAACACCCACTCCCACACGGCCGACTGCCGCACCGAGCTGTTCTGTGCCCATGCCGCCCTCTGTGGGGCAAGCCGGGAGCTGTGCGCGGCTTTGTACGCCGCCGCCACCACCGACGCCTGTCTGGAGCTGCTGGACGCCGCCGGACTGCGCGCCCCGGTGCTGGAAAGCCTGCTGGATGCCATCCAACTGCACCTCGACCGCCGGGCGGGTGAAGCCTTCCGGGTGGGTGCGGTGCTGTTTTCCAACCAGCACGGGCCGCTTGGCGCAACACAAACTGCAAAGGAGCTGCTTGAACAATGGAACAACGCATGACCGGCACCTTTTACGGGGTCAGCGTCGGCCCCGGCGACCCGGAGCTGCTGACTTTGCAGGCCGTGCGTCTGCTGCGGCAGTGCCCGGTGCTGGCTGCGCCGCAGACCGCTTCCGGGCAGATGCTGGCGCTGGACATCGCCCGCCGGGCACTGGGCGCAGAGCTGGACGGCAAAACCATCCTGCCCCTGCAGTTTGCCATGAGCCGGGACGCCGCCGTGCTGCGCGCCTCTCACGAGACCGCTGCCAGCGCAGTGCGGCCTTTTCTGGATGCCGGGCAGGATGTGGCCATGCTGAACCTGGGTGACGTGTCCATTTATGCCACCTTTGGCTATCTGCAGGAGATCCTGCAGGCGCAGGGCTATGCCACCGCGATGGCAGCGGGTGTGCCCAGTTTCTGCGCGGCTGCAGCCCGGCTGAATCAGCCCCTTACCGGCGGCATGGACGCTCCGCTGACCATCGCCCCCGGCAGCCGGGCCGACGAGGTATTGGACGCCCCCGGCACGAAAGTCCTGATGAAAACCGGGCGTCAGCTGCCCGCCCTGCTGGACACCCTGGACGCCCACGGTGCGTTGAGCCGCAGTGCCCTCGTGTGCAGCTGCGGCCTGCCGGATGAAATGATTTTCCCCGACCTTTCGACTGCGCGCCCGCCGCAGGATGGCAGCAAGGCCGGATATTTTGCAACGGTACTGGTAAAGGAGTAACTGCTATGGTACACTTTGTAGGCGCGGGGCCCGGTGCCCCGGACCTGATCACTCGGCGGGGCGCAGCCCTGCTGCAGGAGGCTGATTGCATCATCTACGCGGGCAGTCTGGTCAACCCGGCCCTGCTGGGACTGGCAAAACCCGGCTGCGCCATTTACAACAGCGCCGAGATGACGTTGGAACAGGTGCTGGATGTGATGCGCACCATGGAGGCAGACGGCAAAATCACCGTGCGCCTGCACACCGGCGACCCCTGCCTGTACGGGGCCATCCGGGAGCAGATGGATGCACTGGACGCCGACGGCATCGCCTACGATGACACGCCCGGCGTGTCCAGCTTCTGCGGCGCGGCGGCGGCACTGAATGCCGAATACACCCTGCCCACCGTGAGCCAGACCGTGATCATCACCCGCATGGAAGGGCGCACCCCGGTGCCCGAGCGGGAAAAGCTGGCCAGCCTTGCCGCCCACGGGGCCACTATGGTGATTTTCCTGTCCATCGGTCTGGTGGACAAGGTGCAGGATGCTCTGCTGCAGGGCGGTGCCTACACGCCGGACACCCCCGCCGCCGTGGTATACAAGGCCACCTGGCCGGAGCAGAAAACCGTGCGCTGTACCGTGGGTTCTCTGGCGCAGAGCGTGCACGACGCCGGCATCACCAAAACAGCGCTCATCGTGGCAGGCGATTTCCTTGGCACCCGGTACGAGCGCAGCAAGCTGTACGACCCCGGTTTTACCACCGAGTTCCGCAAGGGGTCCGACCAATGACCCGGGCCTATCTGGCCTTTACCGACACCGGTCTGGCACTGGCCCGGCGGCTGGCAGACGCCCTGCCCGGCAGTGTGGACCGCTGCGGCAGCGGCGTCTCCCTTGCCGGGTGGACCGCCCTGCAGTTTGCGCAGAGCGACGCCCTTGTTTTTGTGGGAGCCGTGGGCATTGCGGTGCGGGCCATTGCGCCGTACTGCCGCAGCAAGGCGTCGGACCCAGCGGTGGTGGTACTGGACGAATGCGGCCGCTTTGCGGTGCCGGTGCTGTCCGGTCATCTGGGCGGTGCCAATGACCTGGCCCGTGCACTGGCCGCCGTGTGCGGAGCCGTTCCGGTGATCACCACGGCCACCGACGCCCACGGCATTTTTGCGGTGGACGAGTGGGCAAAGCACCAGAACTGCACGGTGCTGGAAGCGGAGCGCATCAAGCATGTCAGCAGCAAGCTGCTGGCCGGGCAGTCGGTGCGGTTTGCCGCTGAGTTTCCCGTGCAGGGCACCCCGCCCGCCGGGGTGGATCCTGCACGGACCCCTGCCGAAGCCGATTTTGCCCTTACCCTCTCCCCTGCCGGGGACGCTTTGCATCTGGTGCCCCGCATCGGGGTGCTGGGCATCGGCTGCCGCAGGGGGACGTGTGCCGAGCAGTTGGAAGCCGCCTTTGCGGACTTCTGCGCCCGGCACAGCCTTGCCCCGGCGTGCATCGCAGCGGCGGCCAGCATCGACTTGAAGGCCGACGAGGTCGGGCTGCTGGCGTTCTGCCGGGCCCACGGCTGGCCCATCACATTTTATTCTGCGGAGCAGCTGCGGGCACTGTCCGGGCCGTTCACACCATCTCCCTTCGTGCAAAGCGTCACCGGGGTGGACAACGTGTGTGAGCGGGCCGCTGGGCTGGCGTCCGGCGGCTGCATCCGCATCCCGAAACAGGCGGGCGGCGGTGTGACCTTTGCGCTGGCGCTGTGCCCCTATGCCCCGGACTGGAGGTGGCAGAATGGCTGATATCGTATATGTGGTCGGGCTTGGCCCCGGCGACCCGCAGTTTTTGACCGCACAGGCGCAGAGCGCCCTGGAAGAAGCCGAGGTGCTGTGCGGCTATCCGGTCTATCTGGATCTGGTACGCCCCTATTACCCGGAAAAAGAATATTACGCCACCGGCATGACCAAAGAACTGGACCGCTGCCGCTGGGCACTGGAAACTGCCCACAGCGGCCGGACCGTGGCTCTGGTGTGCAGCGGCGACGCCGGAGTGTACGGCATGGCCAGCCCTCTGCTGGAGCTGGCCGAAGGCTGCCCGGACGTGACCGTGGAGGTGGTGCCCGGCCTGACTGCCGCCCTGAGCGGCGGCGCGGTGCTGGGTGCCCCGCTGGCCCATGATTTCTGTGTGCTCTCTCTTTCCGACCGGCTCACTCCGTGGGAGGTCATTGAAAAGCGGCTGGCCGCAGCGGCCATGGGCGATTTCTGCATGGCGGTGTACAATCCTTCTTCCAAGGGGCGGCCGGACTATCTGGCCCGGGCCGTGCGCACCCTGCTGCAAAACGGCAAGGCCCCGGACACCGTCTGTGGGCTGGTGCGCAACATCGGCCGGGAGGGCCAGAGCGCTCAGGTGCTGACGCTGGCCCAGCTGGAGCAAACGCCCGTGGATATGTTCACCACCGTGTACATCGGCAACCGCAACACCCGGGTGCTGCAGGGCCGCATGGTCACGCCGCGGGGGTACCGCGTATGAGGGCAGTGGTGTTCAGCGGTACCACCGAGGGCCGCATTTTTTCCCGGCAGCTGGCCCAGCTTGGGGCGGATGTTCTGGTGAGCGTGGCCACCCCGCTGGGCAGCGAGGAACAGGGCAGCTTTGCCGGCATCACGGTGCACTGCGGCCGGTTGACCCCGGACGAGATGGCCGCCCTTGTGCAGAGAGCCGACCTGTGCGTAGACGCCACCCACCCCTATGCGGTGGACGCCACCCGCAACATCCGCACGGCCTGCCGCACCGCCGGGGTGGAATATCACCGGCTGCTGCGTGCGCAAAGCCCCCTGCCTGCCGGGAGCATGGTGTTCCAGTCGGCGGCACATGTGGCGGATTTTCTGGTCCAAACGCAGGGCAATGTCCTGCTGGCCACCGGGGCCAAGGAGCTGCCTGCCTTTGTGCAGCTGGCCCCGGAACGGCTGTACCCCCGTGTGCTGCCTACACTGGACGGCATTGCCGCCTGCGAGGCCGCACACATCCCTCACAAGAATATCCTTGCTTTGCAGGGGCCGTTCTCCTACGCGCTGAACCGGGCCCTGCTGGAGCAGTTCTCCATTCGCTTTCTCGTGACCAAGGACGGCGGGGCCGCCGGTGGCTTTGCCGAGAAAGCGCAGGCTGCCGCCGACACCGGCGTCCAGCTCATCGTGATCCGCCGCCCGGCCGAGACCGGTGAGACGGCAGACCAGATCCTGACCCGCTGCAGGGAGGTGCTGAAAGGATGATCACACTCATTGGTATGGGCTCCGGCACCCCCGGCAGCCTGACCGCACAGGGTCTTGCCGCCCTGCAGGGTGCCGACCGCATTTTGGGTGCAAAGCGCCTGCTGGCTGCTCTGCCGGAGGGATGCACCGGAAACCGGCAGGCCCTGTACAAACCGGACGAAATTCTGGCCTGTCTGGCCGCGCACCCGGACGAGGAAATTGCGCTGGTGTACAGCGGCGATACCGGGTTCTACTCCGGCGCATCCCAGCTGCTGCCCATGCTGCGGGCCTTTGGCATCTCCTGCCGGGTGCTGCCCGGCCTTTCCAGCGTACAGCTGCTGGCCGCCGCCGTAGGCCGCCCCTGGCAGGACTGGACTCTTGTTTCTGCCCATGGCTGTGCCTGCGACCCGGTGTCCGCCTGCATGAACCATAAAACCGTATTCTTTCTCACCGGCGGGGCCGAGACCCCGGCCACCCTGTGTGCCGCGCTGACCGCCGCCGGGCTGGGCGATGCCCACGCCCTTGTGGGCGAAAACCTTGGCACGCCCGACGAAAAGATCCACTTTGGCACCGCACAGGAACTGGCCGGGCAGGCCTTTGCTTCCCTGAGCGTCCTGCTGGTGGAACATGCCGTTCACCCGGAACACCGCACCCCCGGCCTGCCGGATGAGGCCTTCATCCGGGGCGAGGTGCCCATGACCAAGCAGGAAGTGCGGGCCGCCGCGCTGGCCAAACTGGCCGTGCGCCCCGCCGATACCCTGTGGGACGTGGGGGCCGGTACCGGCAGCGTGAGCGTGGAGCTGGCACTGGCCGCCCCGCAGGGGCATGTGTATGCGGTGGAGTGTGAGCCGGACGCCTGCGCCCTCATCCGCCGGAACCGCGAAAAATTTGCGGCGTGGAACCTCTCCCTCATTGAGGGCCGTGCCCCTGCCGCACTGGAAGCCCTGCCTGCCCCGGATGCCGTGTTCATTGGCGGCACCAAGGGCAGCATGGCCGCGGTGGTGGACACGGTTCTGGCCAAAAACGCCAATGCGCGCATCTGCATTGCCGCCATTGCGCTGGAATCCCTGAGCGCCGCCATTGCAGCCCTTACGGCTCATGGCCTTTCCGCTGAGGTGACCCAGCTTGCCGTGAGCCGTACCAGACCGGCAGGCAGGCTCCACCTGCTGACCGCCAACAACCCCATTTTTCTGATCACGGGAGAACGCAAATGATGCAGTTCGTCATCGCCGCACCGCGTTCCGGCAGCGGCAAGACCACCGTCACCTGCGCCCTGCTGGCCGCTTTGAAAAAGCGGGGCATGGGCCCCTGCGCCTTCAAGAGCGGGCCGGACTACATCGACCCCATGTTTCACCGGTCGGTGCTGGGGGTGGAGAGCCACAATCTGGATCTTTATCTTTCTGCCAAAAACACGGTACGGGAACTGTACGCCCATTATGCCGCCGGACACGGGGCTGTGGTGTGCGAAGGGGCCATGGGTTTTTACGATGGGCAGGGCCTGACCACCCGCGCCAGTGCCTGGGAGCTGGCCGATGCGCTGGACCTGCCGGTACTGTTGGTGGTACAGCCCAAGGGGGCCAGTGTGACGCTGGCCGCAGAGATCCAGGGCCTTGTGCATTTCAAACCGGAGAGCCACATTGCAGGCATCCTGCTGAATGACTGCTCCGAAAAGCTCTTCCGGATGCTCAAGCCCCTGCTGGAAACCGAGACCGGCCTGCCGGTGCTGGGGTATCTGCCCCGCCTGCCGCAGGCGGTGGTGGAGAGCCGCCATCTGGGCCTGAAAACCGCCGGAGAGATCACCGATCTTGCCCAGAAGATCGGCCTGCTGGCCGATGCGCTGGAAGCAAATCTGGACTGGGCAACGCTGGAAGCGCTGACCGAACGACCGGCTCCTGCCCCGGTGCCGCCGCCTGCTCTGCAAACGGCGGGCGTCCGCATTGCTGTGGCACAGGATAAGGCATTCTGCTTTGCCTACGCCGAAACGCTGGACTGCCTGCGCACTGCCGGGGCAGAGCTGGTGTTCTTCAGTCCTGTGCACGACACCGCCTTGCCGGAGGACATCTGCGGGCTGTATCTGCCCGGCGGCTACCCGGAACTGTATGCCCGGCCGCTGAGCGAAAACAAAACCATGCGCGATGCCATCCGGGATGCCGTAAATGGCGGCCTGCCCACGGTGGCAGAGTGCGGCGGCTTTCTGTATCTGGGGCAGACGCTGGAAGATGCCAGTGGTACCGCCTGGCCCATGGCAGGCGTTTTGCCCGGCAAAGGCGTCAAGGTGGGGCGGCTGGTGCGGTTCGGCTATGCCGACATGACCGCCAAAGCCGACAGCCTGCTGTTCCATGCCGGAGAGCATTTGTATACTCACGAATTCCACCACTGGGATTCCACCGACAATGGTTCGGGCTTTTCCGTTCGGAAAAGCGAAAAAGTACAGTGGAAATGCGGATTTGCAAGCATGAGTTTGTACGCCGGTTTCCCGCATCTTTACTGGGCAGGCACTCCCCTGCCCCACCGCTTTGTAAGTGGTGCGAAGTTCTATCAACGACAAAAGAGAAACACACATGACTGAAACGGAACTGAAAACTTTACTTTCCGGCATCACCCCGCCGGATGAAGCTGCCCGCGCCGCCGCCCACGCCCACTGGGCCGGGTTGGCCAAACCTCTGGGCGGGCTGGGCGCACTGGAAACTTTGCTGGAAGATGCCGCCGCCCTCACCGGCAGTGCGGCGCTGGATGTTTCCCGCCGGGCTGTGCTGGTGCTCTGCTCCGACAACGGCGTGGTGGCTCAGGGCGTGAGCCAGACCGACCAGAGCGTGACCCGCGCAGTGGCGGAGAATCTGGCTGCCCGGCGTACCAGCGTGTGCCAGATGGCCCGTACTGCCCACTGCGATGTGGTGCCCGTGGACATGGGCATGGCCGGAGACCCGGTGCCGGGGGTGGCAGACTGCCGCATTGCCGCCGGTACTGCCGATTTCACGCAGGGTCCCGCCATGACCCGCGCCCAGGCTGTGGAGGCCGTCGGCCGGGGCATCCGGCTGGTGCAGGAGCAGAAAGCTGCCGGTGTGCAGCTGCTGGCCACCGGCGAAATGGGCATTGGCAACACCACCACTTCCAGTGCGGTGGCAGCGGCGCTGCTGGGCCAGCCGGTGGAACGGATGACCGGCCGGGGAGCCGGCCTTTCGGATGAAGGGCTGGCCCGCAAGGTGGATGCCATCTGCCGGGGCATCCTGCGCAACGAGCCGGACCCCACAGACCCTCTGGACGTGCTGGCCAAGCTGGGCGGCTTTGATCTTGCCGGGCTGTGCGGCGTCTTTCTGGGCGGTGCGCTGGAAGGCGTGCCCGTGGTAATGGACGGCTTCATCAGCGGCGTGGCGGCCCTGTGCGCCGTGCGGCTGTGCCCTGCCGCGGCCAAAGCGGTGTTTGCCAGTCACTGTTCCTCGGAGCCTGCCGCCCGTCTGGTGCTGGATGCACTGGGCAAGGCCCCGCTTCTCACCGCCGGGCTGCATCTGGGCGAGGGCACCGGCGCTGTGGCCAGCCTCCCGCTGTGGGACATGGCACTGGCGGTATACGGCCACTGTTATTCCTTTGCGGAGGGCGGCATCACGCCGTACACTCCGCAATGCTGACGCTGGTGATCGGCGGGGCGGCCAGCGGAAAAAGCGAATACGCCGAGAGTCTGGTACTGCGCAGCGCTCTGCCGCGCTATTATCTGGCCACCATGCAGGTGTGGGACGCCGAATGTGCCGCCCGGGTGGAAAAGCACCGCAGAATGCGGGCGGCAAAACAGTTTGAAACGGTGGAGTGCCCCCTGCATCTGGACGCCGTGCATCTGCCCGCCCGTGGTACCGCGTTGCTGGAAGATCTGGGCAACCTGACTGCCAACGAGCTCTATGATCCCGCCGGGGCCGGGCCGCAGACCGCGCAGGCCATTCTTTCCGGGCTGGACGCCGTGTATGCCCAGTGTGAAACCCTGATCGTCGTCTCCAACGAGGTGTTCAGCGGCGGGGCCGACTACGCAGGCGACACCGACCGCTATCTGCTGGCGCTGGCGCAGGTGAACAACGCGCTGGCCGCCCGGGCCGACGCCGTGGTGCGGGTGGTGTGCGGCATCCCTGTTTATTATAAAGGAGTGGAAAAATGATCGTTTTGCAGACCGTTGCCGTGGCGTTCGCCATGTTTTCGGCTGTGCCGGTGCCGCAGTTCAACTGGACCGAAAAGAACATGCGGTATGCGATGTGCGCCTTCCCGCTCATCGGGGTGGTCATCGGGCTGCTGTGGTTCCTGTGCGGCGTGCTGCCCCTGCCGGGTGCGGCGCGGGCGGCGGGCTTCTGCCTGATCCCGGTCTGGGTCACCGGCGGCATCCATCTGGACGGCTACGCCGACACCTGCGACGCACTTTCGAGCTACGGCGACCGGGAAAAGAAGCTGGAGATCTTAAAGGACCCTCACTGCGGGGCCTTTGCCGTGATCCGTCTGTGCAGCTACTTTGCGGCCTATCTGGCCCTGTGCGCCTGTGTACAGTTCACCCCGCAGGCAGGGCTGCTCTGGATGATGGCACTGGTGCTGGAACGGGCGCTCTCCGGCTATGCGGTGGCGGCGTTCCCCATGGCAAAGAACACCGGCCTTGCCCACACCTTTGCCTCGGCAGCCGACAGAGCCACTGTACGCCGGGTGCTGGCCCTTCTGGCCGCTGTACTGTGCTGCGCCATGCTGGCACTGGGTGGTTGGGCGCTGGTGCTGGCCGCACTGGCTGTGCTGTGGCGGTACCACGCCGTTGCCTGCAAGCAGTTCGGCGGCATCACCGGTGATCTGGCCGGGTGGTTTTTGCAGAAAACCGAGATCTGGATGCTGGCGGCACTGTGTGCCTGCCAGTGGGGAGGGCTGTTATGATCTTTATCACCGGGCCGCTTTACAGCGGCAAGCGCACCTTTGCCAAGACCCTGCCCGGACGGTGCATCTGCGATGTACAGGAGCTGGCCGCCGGGGCCGAAAATCTGGAAAAACTCGCGGACGAGCTGTCCGCTTACGATATCGTGCTTGCCACCGAGGTGGGCGGCGGCGTGGTACCCATGGACCCCGCCGAACGTGCCGGACGCGAAGCCGCCGGGCGGCTGGCTTGTCTGCTGGCCGCACGGGCAGACTGCGTTGTGCAGATGTTCTGCGGCATCCCCACCGTTCTGAAAGGAGAACTGCCAACATGCTGATCTATTTCCTGCGCCACGGCCTGACCGAATACAATGCCGAGAAACGCTATCAGGGCCAGCGGGACATCCCGCTTTCTGCCGCTGGCCGCGCGATGCTGCGCAAGGCAGACATCGAGCCCAAAACCGTGTACATCACCCCGCTGTGCCGCACCCGGCAGACCGCCGAGGTGCTGTTCCCCACTGCAAAGCTGGTGGTGGTGGACGGCCTGAAGGAGATGTGCTTTGGCAGCTTTGAGGGCCGCAATTACATTGAGATGGAGCATGACCCGGACTATCTAGCCTGGGTAGCCGCCAACTGTGAGAGCCCCTGCCCGGACGGCGAGACCAAGGCCGCTTTTTCTGAGCGCATCTGCCGCGCCTTTTCGGCACTGGTGGACAAGGCACTGGCCGACGGCGAAGAATTGCTGGTCATCCTGGCCCACGGCGGCACCCAGATGGCCGCGTTGGAGCGCTACGCCCTGCCCCATAAAGACTACTACGAATGGTGCGGCCCCAACGCGGGCGGCTTTGTGCTGGACGCCGCCGACTGGGCCGACAAGCGGGTGCTGCACCTTGTAAAGACCGTGCAGTACACCAGGGAGGCCGACGTATGACCGGGCTGGCCGTTCTGGGTGGCTTTGTGCTGGACACCCTCTTCGGCGACCCCGCGTGGCTGCCCCACCCGGTGGTGCTTATGGGCAAGGCCATCTCCGCGCTGGAAAAGCGCCTGCGCGCCCGCCTGCCCAAAACGCCGCAGGGCGAACTGCTGGGCGGCGGCATCGTGGCTTTTTGCCTGCCGGTGGGCACCTTTGTGTGCACCGGCCTTGTCTGCCTGGGCGCAGCAAAGCTCAACCCGTGGCTGGGGCTGGCCGTACAGATGTTCTGGTGCGGGCAGGCACTGGCCGCAAAGGGCCTTGCGCAGGAGAGCATGAACGTGCACAAAGAGCTTGTGAAGGGCGACCTGCCTGCAGCCCGCAAGGCTGTGAGCCGTATTGTGGGCCGCGACACCCAGAATCTGACCGCTGAGGGTGTGACCAAAGCCGCCGTGGAGACCGTGGCCGAAAATGCCAGCGACGGCGTGATCGCGCCGCTGCTGTATATGCTCATCGGCGGGGCACCGCTGGCGCTGACCTACAAGGCCATCAACACCATGGACAGCATGCTGGGCTACAAAAACGAAAAGTACCTTTCTTTCGGCCGCATCCCCGCCAAGCTGGACGACGCGGCAAACTATCTGCCCAGCCGTCTGGCGGGTCTGCTGTGGTGCGCGGCGGCGGCCCTGACCGGCAACAGCGCCAAAGGGGCGTGGCGTATCTGGCGGCGGGACCGGCACAACCATGCCAGCCCCAACAGTGCCCAGACCGAGAGCGCGTGTGCCGGAGCACTGGGCGTGCAGCTGGCCGGGCCTGCCTACTATTTTGGGGAATATTACCCCAAGCCTACCATTGGCGACGCCCTGCGTCCCATTGAGCCGGAGGACATCCGCCGCGCCAATAAAATGATGTATGCCGAAAGCCTGCTGGCCCTGCTGCTGGGGCTGGCGATCCGAGGGGTGATCTTATGACACAGCTGACACACGGCGGCGACTGGGCCGGATATCGGGCACAGTACGGGCACGACGCGCTGGATTTTTCGGCCAACGTGAGCCCGCTGGGCCTGCCGCAGGGCGTGGCGAACGCCATTGCTGCCGCCCTGCCTCACGCCGACCGCTACCCCGACCCCCTGTGCCGGGCACTGCGGGCAAAGCTGGCCCCGCACGAGGGGATCCCGGCAGAATCTATCCTCTGCGGCAACGGCGCGGCAGACCTGATCTTCCGGCTGGCGTGGGCGGCAAAACCCCGCACCGCGCTGGTGACCGCCCCCACTTTTGCCGAGTACGCCGCCGCGCTGGAAAGTGCGGGCTGTGCGGTGCGGCGACATTTTCTGCAGGCAGAGGTCGATTTTGCCGTGACGGATTCCATCCTCTCCTCCATCACGCCGGAGGTGGACATGGTATTTCTCTGCCAGCCCAACAACCCCACCGGGCAGCTCACGCCGCTGCCCCTTGTGGAGCGCATCCTGCGCCGGTGCGAAGCCTGCGGGGCACTGCTGGTGGTGGACGAATGTTTTCTGGATTTTCTGCCCGACTGCAACGCCCTGACCGCCAAAGCCCTGCTGGATAGCAAAAATCTGCTGATCCTCAAGGCCTTTACCAAGCTGTACGGCATGGCCGGGGTGCGGCTGGGGTACTGCCTGTGTGCCAACACGGCCTTGCTGGAAGCCATGCAGGCCGCCGGGCAGCCGTGGGCGGTGTCCAGTCTGGCGCAGGCCGCCGGGCTTGCCGCACTGGACGAAACGGCCTATGTGGCACAGGTGCGGGCACTCATTGCGCAGCAGCGGCCCCGGCTCACGGCCGGGCTGCGGGCACTGGGCCTGCGGGTACTGGACGGCCGAGCAAACTACCTGCTGTTCCAGGGGCCGGAAACGCTGGGTGATGCCCTGCGGCAGCGGGGCGTGGTGCTGCGCAGCTGCAGCAACTACCCCGGGCTGGACGGCAGCTGGTACCGCACCGCCGTGCGTACCGGGCCGGAAAACGATGAACTGTTAAAGACCCTTGCGGAGGTACTGGCATGAACAAAGCAAACTGCATTATGGTGCAGGGCACCATGAGCGGTGCAGGCAAAAGCCTGCTGTGCGCCGCACTGTGCCGCATTTTTGCACAGGACGGCTACCGGGTGGCTCCTTTCAAGAGCCAGAACATGGCCCTGAACAGCTTTGTGACCCGGGACGGGCTGGAAATGGGCCGGGCGCAGGTGGTGCAGGCGCAGGCCGCCGGGATGGAACCGGACGTGCGCATGAACCCCATCCTGCTCAAACCCAGCAGCGACACCGGCAGTCAAGTGATCGTGAACGGCGAGGTGCGGGGGCAGATGCCCGCCGCCGCCTACTTTAAAATGAAGCGGTCGCTGATCCCGGACATCCTTGCCGCCTACAACAGTCTGGCCGAAGAGGTGGACATCATCGTCATTGAGGGAGCTGGCAGCCCGGCCGAGATCAACCTGAAAGCCGACGACATTGTGAACATGGGCCTTGCCAAGCTGGTGGACGCCCCTGTGCTGCTGGCCGGAGACATCGACCGGGGCGGCGTCTTTGCACAGCTGTACGGCACGGTGGCCCTGCTGGAGCCGGACGAGCGGACCCGCATCAAGGGGCTGCTCATCAACAAGTTCCGGGGCGACGTGGAAATCCTGCGTCCCGGCCTTGCCATGCTGGAAGAAAAAACGCAGCTGCCAGTGCTGGGGGTCATCCCCTACCTGAAGGTGGACATTGAGGATGAGGATTCCCTTTCCACCCGGCTGGAGGCAGGGCGGGCCGTCAAACCACTGGATGCGGCCATTCTGCGCCTGCCGCACATCTCCAACTTCACCGACTTCATGCCGCTGGAACAGCACCCGCTGCTGGGGGTGCGCTATGTGCAGAGCCCCCGCCAGCTGGGCACGCCGGATGTGGTGATCCTGCCCGGCACCAAAAACACCATAGACGACCTGCTGTGGCTGCGTCAGTGCGGGCTGGAAGCGGCGGTGCTCAAGCTGGCCGCGCAGGGCACCCCTGTGCTGGGCGTGTGCGGCGGCTACCAGATGCTGGGGCACACCCTTGCCGATCCGGACGGCGAAGAAAGCGGCACCCCCTGCACCCTGCGCGGGCTGGCGCTTCTGCCCACGGACACCGTGTTCAACGCCGAAAAACAGCTGCGCCAGACCCATGCCACCGCCGAGGCCATCCCCTTTGCCGGGGCAAAGCTGACCGGCTACGAGATCCACGCCGGGCGCACGACAGTGCAGGGCAGCCCGTTCTGCATTCTGGCCGACGGCACGCCGGAAGGGTGTGTGCAGGCCAATGTGTTCGGCACCTACCTGCATGGGCTGTTTGACACCGGCGAGCTGACCGAAAAGCTCACCGCATTTTTGTGCAAAAAGAAGGGCATCTCCCCCGCCGACGCACCGTTGCTCTCGATGGAGCAGTACCGGCAGCAGCAGTTCGACCTGCTGGCCGACGGCGTGCGGGCCGCGCTGGACATGGATGCCGTATACGCCGCCATGGGCATGGACCGCAAAGGAGGGAACCGCGTATGACCCCGCAGCATCATCTGCCCGCCGACATCGAGCGGACAAGCCTTTCCATCATCACAACCGAGCTGGCGGAACTGGGCCTGACGCCTCCGTCGGAAACCGCCGCCGTGGTCAAGCGGGTGATCCACACCACCGCCGACTTTGACTATGCCCGGAATCTGCGCTTCACCCCCGGTGCCGTGGCGGCCGGGGTGAAGGCCCTGCGGGCGGGCACTCCCATCATCACCGACACGAACATGGCGCTGGCCGGCATCACCAAGCCCGGCCTTGCCCGCCTGGGCGGCACGGCCCTGTGCTACATGGCTGACCCGGAGGTGGCCGCCCTTGCCAAAGCAGGCGGCACCACCCGGGCGGTGGCTTCCATGCAGCGGGCCGCGCAGGAGCACCCCGGTGCCGTGCTGGCCGTGGGCAACGCCCCCACCGCCCTGCTGACCATCGCCGACCAGATCGAAGCCGGGCTGCGTCCTGCACTGGTCATTGGCGTACCGGTGGGGTTCGTGAATGTGGTGGAGAGCAAGGAGCGGCTGTTTGCCACCTGCGAAGCCTTTGGCGTACCCGCCATCGTGGCCATGGGCCGCAAGGGCGGCAGCAACGTGGCCGCCGCCATCTGCAATGCCCTGCTCTACTCTGCCGCCGAAATGCTGGACCCCGCGGCCCGGGGCTGGCGGTGACCTATTTTTGACCGGAATACGCAAAAAAGGACAGAACTGTTGTCATGCAGTTCTGTCCTTTTTTGCGTATTCGTTCAGGGGCTCACCGGGTAAATCTCGGTTGACGGTCTCTCATTTTCGGGGGTAACAAGGTACTTCCGGACAGCACGCTCCAGCACCGCAATGTCCACCGGCTTGGACAGATGCTCGTCCATACAATAATTCCGCCCAATCCCATAATCTCGTCCTCTATGATTTTAATGTAAAACCAAAACACTCATATCATCTGTCGAGCCGTTTTCCGCCGCAGCAGTGCCGGAATGCAGATAGGTTTCCAGCTCGCTGTTATTGCTCCGTGCAGCCTGTTCGATTTTTTGCCGGAGCAGGTCAAGTTCTTTTTGTGCCTGCCGGACCTGCGCTGTTCCTCAAGGATTCTGCGTTGAGCCGCCGTCAAAGTATATCTTGATGATTTCGGACCAGACATTCCATTCAACTTCTTTCAATAGAACAATATTTTTTTACGAGAGTGTCTTTTTCCACTGCCCGATCTCACTGCTCTTATAAGGCTTCGTTCTAACACTCTTCAAAAAGAACTGGTCGTAGGAACAACTTTTTATCGAGCCTATCTGGTTCAGCATAGAAGAGTATAACGAAAAAACGGTGACGTTCCGCATTGTGGAAAGTCACCGTTTTCTCTTATGCTGTGCAATGGTCGTTCACTGTACAGATTGATAAGGAGAACTTAAATTTCATACCATCTGATTTCATTGGCATCCAGATGCAGGTCAAAGCTGTTGCCATCCGTCGTATAAACTGTGGTATCCTGCGGCTCGTAAGTGTTATTCACAACGCAATACTTGCCATTTTTGACATAAGCATGGACTTCCACATTGTAGTTGGAACTGAACCAAGTGTGCAGTTCATCCTCGCTGTGGGCACTCCACAAGATGGCTCGGTAAAGGGTGCGGCTGTTGGCAAAACTATACGGTACACCGCTGATGTATACGGCACGTCCCTTGCCGAAATCATGCGCCGCCATCTGCACTTCCTTATTCCGCTGCACCAGCACTTCCGTGCCGTCCAGGGCATAAATGTTCTTCTTTCCCTCACCGAAGTCGATGGGCTGGTCAGCATCCTGCAAGATGAAATGATTCGGATGCTCTTCCCAGTTGTACTTGTCGTAGTTCAGGGTAAAGCCATTTTCTTCCTCCACGCCCAGAACACTGGCCATCTGGAGGATATGACCCTGATATGGATGACCGGACGGCTCTCCAACGCCGATGAAGCCGCCGCCGTTCCAGACGAACCGGCGAATGGCGGAGGAGATTTCCGGGTCTTCCCACCAGATACCGCCTGTGTGGGCGGTGTCGGCATCGCCTACATTGATGATGACATCCACCGTTTCCAGCAGCTTCGGATCGTTCTTGATATCCTCAAAGCTGATGAACTTCACATCAAACGGTGCGCCGGACAGCATTTCGATCACGCCCGAATAGCTGTAATTCTGCTTGTAGTAGAGGGCATGATGCACCATGTGACAGCCCCATGCCCGCATTTTACCCCAGCAGTTCAGCACTGCCACACGCTTGACGCAGTAAGGCGTAGTGCCCTTGATATTCTCGTACAGTTCGCGGAACTCCTTGCAGACGCTCTCCACATAGTCCACAAACTCCGGGAACTGCAATGCCAGCTTCAAATAGCCGCCATAGCCAATGCGGTCAATGGGCTTGCGCAGGATGGCGCGGCGGGCTGTGACCCAGTTTTCCTTGGCTTCTTTCACCGGGTCGCCGCCCTCATGGAACGTGTCCGGGAAGAAGTAAGGCAGAAAGCGTCCTTCCGTGTACTTCACGCCCTCGATGTCGGAGATCAGGCGCAGCGTGGAGCCATTGCCCACGCTGCCCACCACGGCATCCAGCCCGATGGTCTTGAACTCCGGCATAAAAGGCTCGGTGCCGATCCAGTGATCGCCCAGGAACATCATCGCCTCGCAGCCGCACTCGTGCGTGATGTCCACCATTTCTTTGGCCAGTTTTGCTACTTCGCGCCGCTGGAACGCCTGAAAATCACGGTATTCCTTGCTGGGCACACGATACTGGTTGTTGTAGTAGCCCTGGTCGATGATATACTCCGGGCGGAACTTGTAACCCACTTCCTGCTCAAACTGATTGAGGATATAGGGGCTGACAGAAGCAGAATAGCCATACCAGTCCACGAATTTTTCCCGCTTGAGTTCATCGAAGATCAGGGTGAACTGATGGAAGAACGTGGTATAGCGGATGACGTTCACATACGGATGCTCTGCAATGAATTTCCGCAGACGCTCCATGGAATATTTGTGGGTTTTCGGCTGGCGCACATCAAATGTGATCTGATGCTCGAAATTCGTCCAGCCGTTGGTGGTGGCATTGTACATATGCACCGGATCCCAGATGAGGTAGGCAAGGAAACTCACGGTATACTCATGGAACGGCACCGCCTGCACGGTCACGCTGCCATCCGCATAACTCCATTGTTCTGGCGGCACAGGCTGACCCGTGGAGCGATCCATGACCTCCCACCAGCGGGTGATGTCATCGTGATCGTTTACTTTCATCAGCTCCGGGCTGATGCCTTTCATCAGAGGGATGGTCACGGTGTTGCCGGGGGCGGTGTAGAAGCCCGTCATAATGTAGCACTGCTGCACCTCGTCCGGGTTCGCTTTGGCCCATGCGTTATCCTTGCGCGTGGTATAATAGGTGGAATAGATCTTTGCATCAGCGTTTTTCAGTTCCTGCGGGAAATCCGTACCATCGCAGTCACGGATGGCATCCGCGCCCCACTTTTTCAGAATCTCCAACGTTTCGGGCACCACATCCAGGTCGGTCGGAATGGTAACACGCCCGGTCTTGCACTTATCTTCCATAGTTTTCCTCTCTTATCCTCAATCCTGATAGGTTGCGTTGTAAATGGCCAGTACCGCCAGCAGCAGTGCCACGCCCACAAGCATGATGCCAAGCCCTGCCAGCTGTCCGGTCATTTTCCAGCCTGCCACCACCAATGCAATGGACAGCATAAACAGCACGATCATCAGCACGATGCGCAGGGCAGGATGCGTTTTCCAGAATGTTTTCATGTTTTGTCACCTTATCCTTTCAATCCGCCCACCGTCATGCCCTGTGTCAGCTGCTTCTGCACACAGATGTACAAAATCAAAGTGGGCAGCATCACCAGCACAAGACCTGCGTACATGGTGCCGTACTGCGCAGCACTCTGCTGAGCCTGCATCAGATTCAGCAGACCCACTGGCAGAGTACGGGGTGCGTTGGTGGAACTCATCAGGGTCATGGAGATGATGTACTCATTCCAGAAAGACAGGAAGTTGAACAGAATAATGGTGATGATCGACGGCTTCGCCATTGGGAAAATGATACGGGTCATTGTAGAGAAATAGCTGGCACCGTCGATGTAGGCTGCTTCTTCAAAGTCGTGGGGCAACGTGGCAAAATAGCCCGACAGCAGGTAGATGGTAAAGGGCAGTGCCGTGGCGGCATACACGACCGCCAGAACGAACAGGTTGTTCAGCAAAAAGCCGCTGCCAATATGGTTTTTCAGCCACACATCACCATCACGCAGCATCAGGAAGATGGGAACTACGATATAGTTGACATTGATGAACAGACCTGCCATAAACAGCGTGTTCAGCAGCTTGCGCCCCTTGAACCGGAAACGAGACAGGCAGTAAGCTGCCGGCAGCGCAATCACCAGCAACAGCACCAGAGCCAGCGCTGTGACCAGAACGGAGTTGAGCATATATTCGCCCATCTTGGCTCCATTCCACGCATTGACGAAGTTCTGCCAGTAGAATCCGGCAGGCAGTGCCCACGGATTGCCGTAGAACTCCGAGTTCTGCTTGATGGATGCCATAAACACCCATGCCACCGGCACAATGATCGTCACAGCCAGCAGGATCAGCACAAAATAGATAAAAAATTTGTACAGGCCCTCCGCCGAACGGGAGGATTTTTCTTCCGTTTTCTTCATGTTTTTCCTCCTTAAAACTCCAGCGGTTCACGGCTGGTGGCACGATTGACACAGGCGGACAAGGCGAACGAGAACAGGAAGATCACCACACCGATTGCCATGCTGTAACCGTACAGACCTGCATCTTTCTGGCTGTACATATAGTTCAGAGCCACATCCGAGGCACCGTTCGGCCCGCCGCTGGTCATCGCCTTGACGAACAGGAACGCCATATTGATGGTGGAAATGATAAAGAAGGTCAGGGTGGTACGGATGTTCGTCCAGACCAGCGGAATCGTGATCTGGAAGAACTGGGTCAGACGGCCTGCTCCATCCAGATTGGCACTCTCGTACAAGCTGGCAGGCACCGAGGACATGGAAGCCATATACATCACCATGTAGTAGCCCACAGCCTGCCAGACCATTGCAATGATGATGGACGGAATGACCAGCTTTTCGCCTTTCCAGAGGATAGGGTCAGTCATATCCCGGAACAGCCCGATGATGCTGTTCAGCATGCCATTCTCCGGCTTATAGATGGCAGAGAAGATACCGGCGATGACGACCACAGACAGGATGTTCGGGATGTAGAAAATGATGCGGAAGAAATTCTGCCCCTTGATTTTTTCGCGGGTCAGGATGGCTGCAAACACCAGCGCAAACGCAAAGGTGATGATGGTAACGACCACCACCAGCAGGATCATGTTCTGCATGGAGCGGATGAACTGGGTGTCCTTCAGCAGATGCTGAAAATTTTTCAGCCCGACAAAGGTTTCGTTTGGCGAGTAGGCTCCACGCTCATACAGGCTCATGCGGAACACATTGAGGGTTGGCAAAATCATAAAAATAAAAAACAGGATGGTGGCCGGTGCCACACAGAGGAACACGAACCGTTTGCGGCTTTTGTCAGATTTCATAGACAAACCGTTCCTTTCTACTGGAATCCAGAAACCCAAAAAAGCGGAGGCGGTAAAAACCGCCCCCGCTGGGCAGGGCTTAATTACTC
>ERZ772872.454-NODE-454-length-42311-cov-10.230523_pt1 | contig 42311 bp, 52 predicted proteins | sample MGYA00512132_ERZ772872 | MGnify/ENA primary metagenome ERZ772872 (study PRJEB29015, sample SAMEA2737724) | human gut metagenome | biome: human gut; feature: human-associated habitat; material: faeces | place: China | collected 2012 ...
TTCAGACTGTGCTTCCTGTTTTGCTGGCTCTGGTTCTTTTTCTACCGGCTGTTCTGTTTCAGATTGTTTCTGCTGGCGCTCCTGCATCTGTTCTTCTTTTAAGTGCCGGTCATGCTCCACAGATTTTTCCAGGTTATCAAGTTCTGTTATCGCTTTTTGTGTAACAACGCTAAGTTTATGCAGAATACTATTTTTCAATTCGTAAGGCTTCATGGCCATTTTTGTTTTTGAAAACTTCTTTTCTACTTTTTCATAATCAACTGCTTCTCTGCCTGCGAAGATACGAAAAGCATTGGCAATCTGCTGGTTTGCTCCCCGTAAACTTGTACCAAAGTTATCAATTTTTTCCAGAGTTTCCTTGACGGCTGCTTCTGACATTTTATTGTGTTCCTGAATAACTTCCAGTCGATTCTTAAATTTTCCAAATTCTGCAACCTTATACAGTGCTTCTTTTCCTTTTATCTTTGTTTCATTTAAGATTACAGCCGATTTTTCTTTAAATTTTTTTAATACATCCTTGACAACAGATTTTTGATAAGTGTTATATATTCTTGCCTGTCCAACCGCGCCATTTGCTGTCTGATATACCGTATAATCTTCTTCCTTAAATGCAGTTCTGCGCAATTCTCTTAACTGCTTCTGCGTTTCAGAAATTTTTTCTGCCATGTCATTTAATGTGTTATCAAGCTGTTCCAATGTTTGATATATGTCAGATACATTTTTTGCCTCACGCTGCATATTGTATATTTTAAGCTGCTCTACCAGTTCATTAATCGTTTCATCATTTAACATAATATCCATATCAATACACTCCCTTTACAATATTTTTTAGTATTTCTTCCTGTTCTGCAAAATCCAATGCCGTAAACGGAATGAGAGTTCCGTAACTGTCACAGAACTCTCCTCCATTCAATATTTCATTTTCATCAGGAATAAATGCAAGTTCATTATCTTCATCTAAAAAAATAGCTTTGTCCTTGTATCTTCCTACGCAGACCACTTCATCTAATACATCATTCCCCATAAAGCCTCCTAAAGTTCAATTCCTTCATTCATATCAATTTCCGGTTCTGGCACAGCTTCTTTAGATAACATTTCATTTAAAATGCTGCTTTCCTTTTTCATATCATTTGCTGTTTTTTCAAGGTTGTCCAATTCTGAATCAAATACCAGGCTGAAGTCCTCTACCACATACAGAATTTTTTGATTCGCATCGTATTCATACAAGGTATCTGATAAAACTTCTTCAGGTGCTACATCAGGATTAACTGCATTTAACATGTTCTGCAGTTCTTCTGCTTCAATTCCGGTTTCTTCCGGAACTACAATAACCTCATGCACGCTCGAAGGAATAACAAAATAATTTCTTCCAAATTTTTCTGCCAGTTGTTCCATTACTCCTGGATAAAACATTGCAGCTGCTCCATCAAACTGCTCTGTATTGGTAAGCGTATACATACCAAATCCCAGCTTTTTACCGTCATTTAACGGTATTTCTTCTTTAATTCCATATGCCATTTTCTCTACATCAAGCAGTTGTGGTGGATTCAATATTGGCGTATTTTTTACTGCCAATGTATGTAACTGTTCCTGTGTGATTTTGTAATACTGCATCATTTCATTTGTTATAACTGCCCGCCCATTAAATTTTTCTCCGGAGGAAGACGTCATACCGCAATCAATCTGATACAGCATAACCAGGTTATTCATCCTCATGTGCGGATGAGCCGCAAGATATTCCGGACTTTGTTTATCATAAGAAGATACCGTAAAAGTAATTTTATCCTTGATATTTGAAAAATCTTTTATGTCTTCCAACTGAGGGATATTAGTTACTGTCTGCATACGTAATTCAGCGATTTCTTCCAATACATCATTTATTCCTTTTTTCGGAATATCCGAATAAAATTCATTAAGATGAATTGCTGGTACAACCATTTCTCCAGGCTTTTTGATAAGCAAACTGTCTAACTGCACACCATTATTCTTTTCCGTATGTCTTATTGCAATATCCGCATCTTTATATTCTTCCGGAAGATAATCCTTAATGGATTTTCCAATTTTGTCTAAAAATTCACTGTACTCCATCTCTTGCTTTCTCCTTTAAATTTTTATACTTTTTGCTATACGCTGCATATAGTTCTTTCTTTGCTTTTGGAATTTTTTCAATTTCTACTACGACTTTTAAATCTTCTCTTTTCATGGCTGCTCCTTAATGCTTTTTAATTAAATGGTAAATCATCGTCTGCTACATTATCCGGTACATTTACAGAACCGGTATCATTCACACTTGAACTTTTGCTCTCTGCAAACTCAAATCGGTCAATAACAAATTGCACCGTATATACTTTTGCCCCTTCTTTGTTGGTATACTTTCCTGTCTGTACATGTGCTTCAACTACAAGTTTTGTACCCTGCGTACAGTATTGCTCTATACGCTCTGCATTTTTTCCAAATGCTACGCATGGCAGAAAATCCGCAGACTGTGCCTCTGTTTTTGTGTATCTGTCAATCGCCAGATTAAAATTTGCAACTGCCATATCACTCTGATCTGCTCCGGGAACATATCGTACTGTTGGCATTCGCGTAAGTCTTCCAACTCCAATAAATTTGTTCATAGATGTTTTATATAACCTCCTTTTTAATATTTTTAAAATATAATTTATTTAAAAATCAATTTTATTTTACTTAAAAAAAAATGGGGAATCATCATCATAAATGATATTGATTTTTGATTTTATTTGTGTTATAGATGAAAAAAAACAGGGTGTGTAATACCCTGTTTCATAAGATTTTTTATTCTTTCATTATGTCGTTTATAATTTTGTTTATTTCTTCATATGTATCTTTCGTTGTATGCTGCATATATTCTCGAAAAGCGGCCGGATTTTTTATAATTGCAAAATCGTTAAATTGAATTTTTTTACAATTTATTACAATACATATTACCATTAATATCATAAGTACAAACCATGTAATTAAAAATGTTTCACCAATTTGTCTGCTAAATAAAAAACCTGATACTGCAAAAATAAATGTAATAAATATATATTTACCTGTATTAATTACTCCTCCAAAACAAATCTTTCTAATTTGTTCATTTGTATACTCTTTAAAATTTGATTTTACATATGTCTTCGACTGTATTCTTTGATCTTTGAGTATATATATATCGATATCTTTATACCTAAAATATCTATCACCTAACGTCCTACTTCGCAATGTTATTAATACTTTGTCACCTAACTTTTTTGCCTCTCTTGCATGACCAATCTCATGATAAAAATCAAATATGTAAAACAACATATAATAAATGATTACATAAAATAATGCTCCAATACTATTATACATTTTTTCACCTTCCGTTCTTATTTATAAATTTTCATTAGCTTTCCAAATAATAAAAACCATTACCCCCAAAAAGCACACAAAAGCTGCTAATTCAATTGAAATGCAGGCAACACCCAATAATATAGTTACTATTATTGGCAAAATAGAAAGCTCAGTTACTCGAACAGTAGACAAAAATCCCACTAATATAATCACTATTATTAGTATCGTAATTAATGTATCCATAATCAAAAATTCCTTTTCATAAAATTCTGTTTCTTAACTCTGTACCGCTAGCAATTTATCAATTTCGGCTATTCTTTCTAGTAAATCTTTTTTCTCCTTTTGGAGTTCATTTATATCAATTTTATTATTTTTTTCAATATTTTCCGCATTTACAGCATGTTCTTCCTGAATGATTTCAACTATCATCTCATCCGCATTAATAGAATATACATCTTTTTCATATATACTTTTAATAACATTTCGTATTATAACAACACTTCCTTCAACAATAACCGTTTTCCAATTAACTGCACTTCCTTCACTGGTAGCATATCCTTTTGTAAATGCAATATCTTCACCAACTTTTGCCCCTGAACGTCTTCCTGTTGCATATGCTATTGTTTTACCAAAAAAAGAAATTCCTTCACGCATACTTTCAATTTCTTTTAAAAATGTAATTCTAAGTGTAATTGTATCTATTTCAATTGTTGTGTCATCGTAACCATAGACATCCTTTAACAATTCACGAATTGCCGGTACAAATACCTTATCAGTAACCCATGCACCACCTCGCCATGATGCATCCCCAATCATTTTAACTCTTTTTATAAATTCTTTATTATAAGGCGTATATATATATGCCTTATTACCTTTTATTTCTATTCTAATATTCATTTTCCTTGTCCTTTACATTTAATATATTTTACTTTTAAAACTTCCCATAAACTACCTTTTATTCAGACAGCTTAATTTATTCCTGCCGCTTTTAACAACTGTTTTAAATTATTGTGTGTATCTATGCTTAAAGCTGGAACTTTTATCAATTCTACACCATTTTCATTACAAAACTGTTCCAGTAATTTAAGCCCTGTTCCATTAAAGGCTAATCCATATTGCATAAATCCATTAGAACACACTCCTGACCCCTGTATAATCATTTTATTTTTCTCATTAAATTTTTTTATTGTTTGAGAAAGATTATCTCGTGTCCAAGCGTATATATATATTCCATCTGTCACAATTTTTTTCATTTTTCCTCCTCTGCTGGTGCTGCCTGAATAAGATGATTTAAATATTTAGCATTATCTTCGAGCAAATAACCAACTGTTATGTTCACAATTTTTCCATAGGTGTAAATATCTTCATGCACAACTCTGTTAATATAATATTGTGCAATATTTTTTGCTACTTTTTTTGCCACACGCACAAAAATCTCATTCTGCATTTCATCTGATTTAATTTTTTCATCAATATCTTTGACTATTTGCCCAACTTCATCTTCCGTTAATTTGGAGCTATTACAAAAAATAATATCTTCATAATCTTCATCAGTTAATTCATCTTGATTAAGTTTTTCCATAATAGTCTTTTTTTCAAGTTCTTCTCTCAATAATTCTTTTTCTTTCTTTAAATCATCTTTAAAAGACCTATACCCTTTAATATGCGAACGCGTATATGATTTATCATAAAATCGAAAAGCATCAGCTTCTTTTTCATCACAAATAAAGTAAAGCTTAACATATGTCAAACATCCTTCAAAATCATAGTTCTCTACCCCCATTAAGACAGTCCCTTTTTCAATTTCTCCAATTTTTTCAAACTTTTTAAGAAAATTGATAAATTCATCGTCCATTCTCCATTTCATTTTTATCTCTTTTCCATCCATAGTATTAGCCCTTTCTTTTAATAAATTTATTACAGTATATTTTACTATTATCAACATTTTTTTGAAATACAACGACCTATTTAAAAAACTACCAGATAAATTTCCTTAATATTATTATATGCCATTTTGGTACATTTGTCAACTAATTAATCAATTATTCATTTTTAAAATATAATAAAATCAAAAAAAAGAGAAGCAACAATTAAATTGCAACTTCTCTTTTCCTATTACTTATTAAATTTGTTTTAATACATCACATGTTAGGTTTTATAAAAAATATTAATACTAAAACATATTTAAATACATTCTCTGTTAATATTTATATATAATTATATATCACTTATTTTTAATATTGTCAATATTTTTTAATATGGCGATATATTAAAAAAAATATTAAATAGTAAAATATGGAAAAAGCCGCTTAGTAGCGGCTTTTTCTATATTTTACTTTATGGTTTTATACACCGTACAAAATCCTGATGAAACAATGTAAGTGCATTTTCTTCTTTATATTTGCCTAAACCGTGTACATTTACGAATTCCTTGATATCTTTAATATCCTGTGGAGCAAACTCCCAAATCTGGTATACGTGGTTGCGTGATATGCTTCCAGGCTTTGTAACGGTATAGGTATTCCCCAGAATCTGAATAGTCTTCTGTTCTTCTGTAAGGCTTATACGGTTCTGCATGGCATCTTCTAATACCTCGGCATACTCCGGAAGCTTCCAGATTGAATTATCCTCAAGCCCGCCTTCCTCAAAAGATTTGTTATAATACCGCTCATTGATAAAACGGGCATATCTTTTGTCATCTACTTCCTGCGCTGTTGTATCAATGATATAGATTGTTGCTGTGCAGTTGGATACGTTTCCACTGCTGTCTATTACCTCATATTTTACAAGGGAACTTCCTTTAGTGGTAAACTGCTTCCATTCATTTTCAGAATAATACTTCACATAGATTTTGCCATTGATATCTGTATCTATATCATCCTCTGCTGAAGCTGTTTCAAGAAGCTTTTCTTCCGTAATAATACCGTTCTGAGCTTCCTGAAGTGTAAAGTATCTGTCCTTTGCCGTAATTTCCGGACAGTCGTCCCAAATGGCATATAAGACTACTACATCACCGTCAATAGTTGATAAGTTACTTACTATTTCCTGATTGGAAAATTCTATTGTTTTAGTATCTGCTGTTCTGTTCCAACCTATAAATGTACTGTCGCCCCAGTCCGTTGTCCGGACATAAGCGTTGTCCGGAAGGGTTATCTGTTCATCGTACTTTGCCTGTATATCTGCCATTGCCCCGGAAGCTGCACCGTTGCCATCAAAACGGATTGTGTACATAATCGGCTTTATATCACCATCCCAGATGGCATACATTACTGTATTCTGTGTAAGATTGTATTCTCCTCCTGGAGCATACGACTTTCCGTCTAACGAATTTTCCGCCCACGCTGTCTGCACGTAAGAATCTATATATCCTTCCTGTGCTTCGAGCGTATGCTTTACCGCCTGCGCAAGTGTCACTTTTTCTCCGCATGCATTCGTAAGGTCATAGGCATTGGTATATGCCGTTACTGTTACCGATTCCGGCTGTTGGCTCTCATCGGCGCCGTTAAGATCATACTCAAGAGTTACCTGTGCAGAATAGACTGCATAATAAGTTACATTACTGCTTATTGTAATCGTGTCTGCTGTTATTTCATTTTTTTTTGATTCCGCTGCGTTAATGTCTGTATTACTGTTCCAACCAATAGTGTTTGTCGATGTTACATTGCTCCAGTCATAATCTCTTATATCAGGAACTGTAATAACAACATCTTTCGTATTGTTATAGCGTGTTCCTGTTACGGTTCTTACTCCTAAACTGTCTACAAATTTAGCGGTTACATCACCGCTGTATAATGCGTACAGTGTTACATCTTCCTGCGGCATTGTAAGACTTGTAATTGCTTCTGTTGCAGTGCTGTCTGTATTCCACCCTAAGAAATCATAATCGGCTTTCTGTGCTGCAGAGGAAAGGTCAACGTCCTGTCCCCAGTAGTAATCCTTTGTAACCGGCTTTGTACTGCCATCAGACCAGTTTCCGCTGTTTGCCGATACATTATACGTAACCGTGTATCTGTTGCGCATATAATATACCTGTAATGTAATATCCTGTGTTACTGTTGCCGGTAACTGTCCGTTTGCGGTCTTTGTTTTTTCAGAATCATATTCGTATCCGTCATAATCATTTGCGACATCGATTACATTTAATTCTGCACCGGATTTGTATAGTTTTGTTGTAATTTCATATGGTGCATCAGGATACTTTCCATCTGTATCCATAAGGAAATGTTCTACAGTTACAGTGTAATTATTCTCAATTGAATCCGTTGTATACTTCGCATACAGTTTTGTATTTCCCGCCGGTGTATAGGTATCGCCTGCGCCACCTACACGCTTTGTAAGGGCGGCATCCAGATACCAGCCATCAAAAATATAGCTTATTGTTTTTCCATCAATCTCAACGGAAGCTTTTTCTGCCTTTGGAAGCGTTACACTGCCGTTGGTGTAATCTGCCTTTACATTTACCGTTCCACCGTTTGCCGTCAGATTTTTAAAGCTTAATGCGGGCAGCCAGTAGGAAGCTCCGTTAAATGTCCTGCCCTCATCAATTCCGTGTTCCCGGTAATGCAGGATTGCCCACATGGTATCATACGTATTATTCGTTGCCCTTAAAAGGTCCGGGTTGCCGTTATAATATGCCGCCCAGTTCCATGTGCCGACCGACCAGCCGTCCCAGCCATTTACCTCACCGTGGCTTGTCTGTGCGGTGAGCTGTTCATTCCAGCCGTTAAATGTTCCCTGTGCATTGGTATTTGCTGCACCGATTGTTGCCGTGCCGCCGTTGGTTTCATAGCTTACGGTGTAGGCTCTTTTGGCTTTAAGGAAATTGTAGATTCTGTCGTATTCGTATGTTCTTACCGTATCTGTTGTTTCATTTCCGTTTTCATCAAGAAGCGTACCGCCGTCTGCGTTGTAGTCCACCTTATAATTGTTATTTGTCCATTCTACAGATAAGTTGATGGTGTTATCCCACAAGTACCACTGCTGGTTGTCGCCGCCGTGATAGCCGCTGATCGTAATGTTAGTTCCGTTATCTGTGCTATATCCCCACAGGTCAAGCACCAGTGAGGAAGAATCCAGTGAAGTACAGTTTCCAAGCTTTGAACAGATGTAGAAGTATCCGTCCCCTGCCATTTTTAACGTCCATAACTGGTTATCGCCGCCATGGTATGCATACTGCTGGACATTTGCTCCGGCTGATGTTCCGCTTACATCAAGCACTTTTCCTGAATAGTTATTTTTGATTACCCAGTATGGCACACCATTTTCACTTTTTACATACTGGAACGCAAACATCTGCGCATTTCCATTTACACAGTCCCACAACTGCACATTTGCTCCATTTTCGGTACTTGCGGCATTAATATCTACGCTGTCATATCTTCCGCCACACTTTGTACGGATTGTCGTAAGCCCATTCTGTCCCGGCATGACTGCCGTTCCATTTCCAGCATAACTTCCTGCTGTGTTCATAAACTGGTCTTTGTACACCCAGTTTCCGTCTGTTGTATGTCCAGTTTTCTTAAAATCCAGTACATTAAACCTGTTCTCCGATGCTGCCGAATAGGACTGGTAGTAATCTTCTTTGTTATCCGCTCCGTTTCCCATATAGTTTACAAACCGGTCTGCAGCTTCCCACTGGGCGCAGAACGTAAAAGTTCCGTCCGTCCGGTCGCCAAACCATGCCGGGTCCATTACATACTGTTCCCCTGTACCATATATATGCCATTCTGACGACTGACACTCATTAATCGGTGTCCACCCACGGTTATCACAGAAAATTCTTCCGTCTGCTTCTCTGATTACTGCCCAGCCCTTAAACACATACCCGCTCTTTGTGTATGCGTTTGCTTTCAATGTAAAATTCTCTGAATATTTAACGATTTCTGACGGCATATATCCGCTTCCACCATTCGGGTCATATTGAATTGTGTACTCTGGAAATGGCGGATATGTAAATGTGAGGGTCATTCGGTCTAAGGTTGCTCTGATATTATACCAATCTACAACCCAGTCTGGATTATCATCAAATACAACATCTACGCTGTACGTACAACCCTTAGATGTTAAATCTACCGTCTGTTCTGATGATTCATTTGTATTTATTCCTGTCAAATCATGCATTCCGTCTGCTGTAAAATTAAAATATGTTGTTCCTCCGCAGTTAATCCACGAACCCTCCCATTCTTCATAATTATAGCCGTGACAAAAATCACGCGCACTCCATTTTGAAGTCGTATCAACTGCCATTGTATATGTTGCACTGTTTACATTTCTGCGTATATTTACCTGAACAGGTATCTCCAATGACTCCGAAACACGTATTTTTGCATCATCACAACGGTCATCGGGACTCGTAGTCTTATTGTATTCACTAAATAATCCTCTTACAGTATACTCTGCTTTTAAAGTACCCTGAATCGTTTCACAGTAATATCCATTATCAAAACTTGCAGCATTTACATTTTTTACATTTCCTGTAATACCAATCAAAACCAGTACAAATGCTACAATTATACTGCTAAAAGACCATAACCGTTTTTTCTGTTTATTATTCATCTATATACTCCTCTTTACACAAAATGACACCCTACAGACCAAAGCTGTAAAGTGCCATTTAAAATATTTTTTATTCTATTGTATTTTACAACATTAGCATTGTATCAATGTTCATTTTTACACCATAAGGTATGCCGTGAGCATCAAAGATTGCTCGTACTTCTTCAGGTCCATTAGATGAACAGCTACTATACTTTCCTTCACAAAATGAAACAGCTATTGTATATCCAGTGGCTGCATCTGTATAGTTATAACAATTCACATGACCTCTAGGAGTATCCCACGAACTGTCGTATACCCACTTCCCAGTAGCAACCAGTCTTTCCTCATCGGTTAATGACGGTGCTGCTTCGGTTGCCGGTTCCGGAGCAGGCTCTGGAGTTGGTTCAGGTTCCGGGGCTTCTTCTGGTTCGTTGTTTCCGGTGTCTTCTGCTTCTTCCGGCTCGTTACTTTCTTCTGTATCATTTCCTGTATTCTCTGACACGGTTTCCTCACGGTGAGGAATTTCTGCCGGCTGCGCTTCTTCTACCGGTTCTGCCTGCTGTGGAGCTTCTGCTACGGCTTCTTCTGTCTGTGAATCATTTTCTACTTTCGTTTCCTCTGCTACAGCTGTGGTTTCACCTGCTCCTGTCTGTGCCTGTGCTATTTCCATCGCTGCTGTGGTCTGTTCTGTCTTTTTTGCTGTAGCTACTGCCGTTGTCTGCTGTTGTGTTTCCTGTGCAGCTGTCTGCTTATTTTTATTACCGCCTGATACACACACCGCCGTTATTCCTACGGCAATTAAAACGATTACCGCCGCTACTCCTGCTACTACTTTTTTGTCCTTTAATAATTCTTTTAATCTTGTCATATTTTCAACCTTTCCTGTGACAAAGTTCGTCACAAATCATCTTAATATTTGTTATATATCTGCCCTCTGTTTCCGGCATCAATTACATCAATTAACAAGCCACTCTATAAAAATAGGCGTATACATACAGATTATAAATATAATTAACACTGCAAAACCCTTTAAAGCTTCTTCAAAATATCTTTTTAGCATATTAATAGCCCCCTTCCTGATAATTTGTTATATATCTGTCCTCTGTTTCCGGCATCAATTACATAAACTATCAATTTACCATCATCAACTGAATAGATAATACGGTATTCACCAACTCTCAGACGGAACAGTCCCTTACTTTTTTTGCCTTTCAATTAATCTCGATTAACATAGTAATTAATAGTCGCACCTACTATACATACTTCAAGTATAACAATAAGCAAACCTGTCATTAATGTTTTTGAGGTATTCGTCTTAACTCCTATTATGATATAGCAAACTGCTATTGCTAATACAATCAAAGCAATTATGACCAATATCAAACCTACGAGTAACCGCATTATATCATCTAAAAATCCCATTGCTTTTACCACCATTCCTGTCGTTCTATATTATAATGATACCACATATCATTACTATATCTGATACACAGATTACCCTGCTCATCATACCAGCCTTTAAAGATCTCTTTGAATCTTACTGACGGATTTTCTTCCATATGCCTTGCTACCAGCGCAGCTTCTTCTTCGTTTAAATCTGTCAGGCTTCTAATTTCATTCTTCATGAACACGCTCCTTTAACTTATCATACGCAAGTTTATACGCAACAAGCCTTAAAATGTACTCTCTGCATGGCTGTGTACCGTTACACCATTTCTGCATAGTCCTGTATGGAACACCCATACTTTTTGCAAAATCCGCCATGTTCATGCCTGACTGCATTTGCAGTTGTTTCATCTTCGTTACATTCTCTTTTTGGATTTCAACTTCAACTTCCATAACTTAACCTCCTCTAAATATTTATAATAATCAATTCCCTTGACATTATTATGTACCATTTTGATACATTTGTCAACTGATTAATTATTTATTTATTTTTAAAATATAACAAGGTGAATTAAATGGAAATGTTCCATGTGATTGCTTTAAAGACTTTTTATATGATATAATCAGTTTGCTACCACCCCTAGACAGGTAGAGAAAGGGGGTGTGCGCCAGTGAATGAAGTTCTGTCATTTTTATTCTCTGTTTTGGCTGGTATAGTTGCCTACTATATCTGCAAATGGTTGGATAGAGATTAAACGGTAGCCAGCCTTAGGTTTAAGCCGCCTATACCAAATGGAATAGAAAAGCTCCAGAGTCGCAACCTCTGGAGCTTTTTGTTTGTCTGCTCATCATGAGCATTATCATCTTTATGCCTATTGGCATTATAGCATATGCAAAGGCACATTTCAAGTATTCCCGGTCTTTAAAAAATTATTTAATTGTCAATGTGCAAATTCTGTACTTTGTTTCTTAATTAAAAACTGCAAAAAGTGAAACATCTGATACTACCTGTAATATTCTTGGATTTACCTCTGTGCCATCGGCTGTCTGCCACCGCACAAAAGTCTTTCCTTCAATTTCCGGATTCTCCGGGACAATACATGCTGCATTTTCCAATACCTTATATTGCTTGTACAATTCATCTTCCGGAACGTCTGGAAGATAAAATGCAACCGTATATGTCTGTTTTATATCTGCATCCGGATTAAATACGTTCTTTTCCATAATTACAGTTTTTACAGTGCTTACAGTACCTGTTTTCCCATTTGGATATTTATATTTTAAAACCGCTTCTGCACTTACAATTCCCTTTTCATTATCTAAATCTAATATCCTAATGGAAACAGCAGAATCACTTTCAATTTGCGTTGTAATTGTCTGTATCAGATCCGCAGCGAACTCATTTTCCGTCTGCGCCGCATATGTGCTGTTAACCCATATACTTTCTGCACAGCTCTTTAACGCTTCCTCTAACGCATTTTCTATTTCCTGCTGTCGTATAGTCCGGGAATCAATAGAAAACAAAATTGAGGTCACAATCAACGTAATTGTAACTACTATAGTTCCCAATACTGTTTGTTTCAAATTTTTCTGCCTCCTATTAATCCAATTCCTTATTTTTAATAACTGCTACACCTGTAGGATACTCTCTGTGATAATACTCACCAATGTATTTTCCTTGCCGTATATTACGCAGCATTACATTGATACAAAAAAGTTCACATATTATAAATACAGGCAGACGGCTTAAGCGTTGGGCAATACAATTTTCTATTTCCATGCAATAAAAATTCCACCACATAGAAACATAGATGAAAATAGAAAATGTAAAATCTAATATAAAGCACTTTAGAATACATTTTTTACCTATTACTCTTATACGACTAACCGCATATTGAAACAATAATAATAGTAAACATATTGCTACTATAAAGGTAACTGCTTCTAAAACAAAGGTTCTTCTTTGTTCTACAGTGAGTTCAACCCATTCTTCTTTAAACTGCCTAATAAATTCTAAAATTATTTCTTTTTCTTCTTGCATTTTACTCCTTATTCCCTAACAAAAAAACGCTAGTATACAGGTAAATCTACGTTACTACAAATATGAGGTTACTCTATATTATCTACTTCGGATTTACCGGTATTTCTATTTTTGCAACTGTTTCTTTCTGCCGAATATCCCTGACATAAAATGTGATTGTATAGATACCGCTATGCTGAAATATAATGCTTTTCTGTATTTCATCAAACTGTTGCAAAATACTGTTATCGCTTTCATCTGTAATTTCCTTGACCTGTAATAATTCATAATCGACGGCGGGAATTGCTACAGCTTCGGACGTATTTACAACAAAATAATCAAACAGATGCACAGTATTTCCAACAGTAATATCCGACTGCCCGTTCCACACTATTTCCGGAGCTGGAAGCTGCACTATTTCTTTTACCGTTTCCTTATTATCTTCTGGTATATTGTCCGCAGCCTGTAACTGCAAGATTGTACCCATAATTGGAAATATTCCCTGGGTTCGGTTTCCTGCCTGATCTACAATCACAACACCTGATAATATTACAAATACAAGTGCAATAATAAAATGGTCTTTTATACTGCCAAAAATATCATCTGTTATGTCTTTTAACATAATTCACCTCTTTAACAAAAGCTATTTGCAATAATGCTTATTGCATTTCCAAATACACCGGAAAATAAAATACCACCTGCAAGAATTACAAACAGTATTGAAACTACAATATCCTGTGTTGCTGCTCCGAAATCGTCCATTATTTCTTTCATTGGTATCCTATCCTCCCTAAAATGATGTAACTGCCTGTAATACGGCCGCAAAAAAACTAAATAACAGTATACCTACAACATACAGATATGCTGCTTCTGAAAAATCTTCAAAAATATGTTCCATAAATTTTCCCTCTTTCTTTTAGTGCTATTTATAGCACCGGTTATTTTTCTATCTTGCATAACCACATTTTTGATGTTCATCTTCTACATTCAAAAATGCGATTCTGTATTTATATTTAAGAATTACTTCTACTGCAACTGTTTTTCCCGTTGAATCTACAATCTTATCTGTCTGCAATACATATCTGTCTGCGGTTGCCTTTGCCTTACAGGTATCTATAACCGCGTCTGATAAATTTCCTGCTTCTATTTCTGCGATTATATTTTGGTGATACCGTTCTGCCGTTGTAACCTGTGTATCCGCAAAAATAATGCCGTTGCTTATTCCTATCTGCACCAGTAATAGAAACATCATGAAAAATGCTGTAACTATCTGTTTCATATCCAATCCTCCATTCTACATAAACGTATTGGTTATATTCATAAACGACAACATCAGAATAATTCCGTCAGCTATCATTTTTAGTGATCCGGCCAACGTTGGTGAAAAAATCATCTGTTTATATAAAGTTACAGTATCATCATTTTTAGCTTTCTCTGTCAAATCGGTAAACTGTAAGTTTTTAATAATAAGTTCTTTAAACTGTTCTTCCGCTGTGTCTTCCCTTCTCTGAGATATAGTATAGAGCGTTATTACTGCCTCTGTTACATCGCCAGCTCCTTCAATACCGTTTAAAAATTCCTTAAAGGGTTCTGCATCATCTGGATTTATATCCAGTTTCTGAAGCATTTCCCGGATTGGTATTTTTAATATTCCAGGCGCAGTTTCATAGCTTTTAGCAATTGCCATTTGTACATTTTCATATTGGAGCAGTAATGATATCTGGATAAGCCAGAGTGGAAATGCTGCTTTAATTTCCCTTATTACACGTCTGCTAAGTGCCATATATGCCAGCTTATATAACATTGCAGCAACAATGCTTATACCAAATCCAATAACCAATAACGGCTTTGATTTTGTTATACAGTATAAAATTACCGTAATCAGGAATACGATAAACGCATATATTATGCTTTTTGTCCGCTGCTTATTCATATCATAGTAAACATATTTATTATATGTTTGTTCCCACTTTTCATCACTCGCTGAGGAATCTTCCCCTATCCAGTTAATAATCATCTTTTTTGTTAGGTTTTTATAAAACCATAACATGAACACAATAAGCATCACTGCAGTAACCTGTGCAATAATATTTGAACTTATATTAATGTAGTCTTGTATCTGTGGAATAAAAGTATCAATGTTGGTAAGCAGCGCACACAGTATTAGCGTAAGAATCATTCCAACTTTATTTACTGCCCTGCTCATTTTTATTTTCTGCTGGAATTCCTGAATCCGTCTATCCAGCATATTTTTATCCATAGTAAGCACTTCTACCCCCATTGCCGGATTTCCTCCCTGGTAATCCGTCTGAATCAAAAATCTGTGCATATACCTTATGCGTTCAACCGGATAGGCATCTTCAATAAGCTGCAATGCTTTTTCTTCAATTCTTCCAGTTTCATTCGTAGATTCTATGTAATCTATAGCAGCCTGTATTACCTGTTTCATTTCTCCTTCCGGAAAAAGTTTCTCCGTTTCAATCAGTGCCGTATATATTTTCTGCTCATGCCGAAAATTTGCCAGCATTTTTTCATAGTAGCGCATTACATCGTGATACCGTTTTGTTTCATACATTGATTTTACATTGTTTAGCATTATAAATGGTACAAAAAGCAGTGCCACCGCTACAATAATTGCATACCCCCACAATGGAAGCCGGTATATATATCCTGTAATAAGGCAGATTACTGTCATTTTGAAATATTCAACCATCAATTTTTTTAATGTGAGTTTTTCTCCATATGCAGCCATTTCTGCGGCCAAATTTTTATACAACAGTAACCCTATTGCACTTTTTTTCTTATTCATTAGTTTCCTCCGTTTCGACTGCCTGTTTTTCACACAACTTTAATTCAGAAGAAATCTTAAAGAAATCTTCTATGCCGTTTCTCCTGAATCTTTTTACATCATTTTCAGAAAAAATAATATCGTTCACAAACTCTTCTGAATCATACAACAGTCTTGCTTTATTTTCACCGGCAGTTCGTTCAAACATTGCCACCTGGTCAATACAACGCTGTTCCTTCTCTCCTTGTTCGCCTTTGACCTTTCTGGTATTTATAAGCACTGCAATATCCAATGAATCGTAAATATTATTTTCCAAACGTACCGCCTCTGTTTTTGTCGGCATCATATTCATAAGTCGTTCAACAACTTTTAATACGTCATCTGTGTGTATCGTTGATATCCCGGATACGCCTGTAGTCCAGCACTCAACCAGTGATTTTGCCTCCACTGAACGTACCTCGGATAACATAAGTCGCTTTGGATTCAGTCGTAGAGAGGCCTTTATAGCCTCAGTATATGAAAAATTTTTGTTGACTTGTATCTCTATTCCGTCTGCCTGCGGTTTGCACGTTGTATAATGCCACTCTAAATTATCCTCGATAGTCACAACTCTCTGATTATTTGGAATGAACAACGATAAAAACTTTGCAAATTCCGTTTTACCGGCGCCGGGTTCACCGCAGACTATTATGTTATAACCGCAGTAAACCGCATTAATTAAAAAGTTAAGCAGCCTTTCATCACAGTATTCATGCTCTACAAGCTGCTTATATGTCATACGTGGAAATTTAGTTGTCTTCCGGATGCAGATACTGCGGCCGGATATGGCAACAGATTCATGCAAGGCTTCAATTCGGTAATCTTCTGTTTCTGCTTCCAGACAAGGGATTTCCTTGTTGAAACGCTTTGAAACGGAATTTGCAATATGCTGTGTAATTGCAACAATGTATTCTGGTGTAACATTGTGTTCTTCTTTTGGAACTTTTATTTTTTCGGAATAGATATTCTTTAACCACAAATCTTTTCCATTCCAGTCTACATCGGTTATTTCTTCTTCTTTAAGATATTTAAGAAATGGCTGTAATCGTTCTTCTGTAAGAACTCCTGTAAGTATATCCGGCATTTAATCCGTCCTCCTTCTTTAAAACAAGAGCTTTAGACATCTGCCTAAAGCTCTTGTTTTGCTATTCTTTTGGCAATTAGAATCCTGCAATGTTTTTACAGTTTTCAAAAAAATCTGTTAAAAGTGCTGTAAAATTCTGTGCAACAACACCATTGGTTGCTAACAAAACGACACCTAATGTAATTAACAGAAAAATAACAATTCCTTTCTTTGATGCTCCACCAAATTCCTCAAAAACATCTTGTAACACGTTTTTCCCTCCTTTAAAAAATGAAACTATTTATATTTTTTTAAACAACGTAATGAATTGTATCTATTAAATTTTTTGTTTTCAATATCACATATGATATTGATTTTTGATTTGATTTGTGGTATAGGGATAAAAAAATCGAGGCGTGTATGCCTCGATTTTTCATATTTTTTTGTACTAATCTTCATAATGTCCTCGACACGCAATAATCCACAAAAATCCATTTTCATCTATATTATAGACTAATCTGTTGGTTTCATCTATTCTTCTACTCCATGCTTTTCTGTGTTTCAGCGGTTCAGGCTTTCCAATCCCTTCAGACAATCCTTCTCTCTCAATAGACTTTATAAGTTCATTGATTCGCTTTAGTGTCTTTTTATCTTGTGTTTGCCAATACAAATAATCATCCCATGCCCTGTCTGCCCATAATTTTTTCATTCGTCTACCTCAATCAGTTCGTGTTCTTGACCATGACCAGCCTCAAGCTGTGCAATTCCTCTGTCAACCATAGCAAGATATTCATTATTTCTAGCTGCTCTTTCCAACTGATTATATTTATCAAGGCTCATTAAAACCACGTTTTTTTCATTTTTTCTTGTAACAATTACTGTTTCCTGAAAGTCTGAAGCCTTGTCGCAATAATCTTTTAAATGGTTTCTAATTGTTGAATAATTTACTGCCAACATCTTTAACACCTCACTTTTATATTGTTCAATTTTTTGTTCATTTTATTGTACAATAATTATACTATATTATTCTGCACAAGTCAATTAAATTTAATTACTATTTTTTTTCTAAATTTTGCATAAGCTGTGGAATTGTTGGATTAAATCCACCGCTATATATTTTATCCGAACATTCAATTATTTTTTTTGACAAGCACAAATATTCGGTCATGATTTGCTTCCATTCACCATCAAGAATTACTTTTCCACCTTCACACTTAATCATATTTTCCCTTTCTAGTTATAAATTACACTTTTTGCTTTTCCAGCTGTTCTAAAAGTTCCAACGACTGTTCCAATGTTTCCGGTATAAGTCTTGTGACCGGTATATTTAATGCAATACTTATCTTGATTAGAGTTGAAACACTTATTGGATTTGTTCCTTTTTCAATTCGACACAGGTGCAGACTGCTAATATTAGCCCGTTCACACAGTTGCGAAATTGAGTAATTTTTACTTTCTCTCTCAACTTTTACATTTTTGCCGATATTTATAATGAGATTTTTTAACTGTTCTTCATCGTATACCAGTTCATGCCACTCATTTTCTTTCATGATGTTATCACCTCAATTTTATATAACATATCTTTAATCCGGTCGGGAAATTCCAGAAGCATTTTGTACTGCTCCGGAAATTCGTTATATAATAATGAAAGAAGAATTAAAATTGCTATTAGTACAATACATATCCATATTGCTTTGTACAGACATTCTTTTACACGTACATGAGATTTTTTTTCGCTTATATTATGTGCAAGCTGCTTCTTTATTTCTACACGTACCTGTTGCATCTTCTTACTTTTTTCTTTTTCCTGCTCTTTTTTTAACAGGATTGAATTGTATTTATTTTTCATGTTTTTTCCTCTTAAACCTTGTAAAAAATCCTGTTTTTTCCTCTGTTGTTACGTCCTCTAACGTTAATAACTTATCGTAATTACACTGCACATAATCAAACGGATCAAAACACGTTGCTGCAAATATCACACTATCCTGCTTTTCACACATCATTTTTAGAATGTCCTTCTGGTCTGATTCTGGAACATACGAAAATATATATGCTGCTTCATTGTATGCCGGTGACTGCAGTGTGTTTTGCACTGCAGTTATTTCACCCGGTTTTGTACCGGCAACAAGGAATTTTATCTGTTGGGTTGCAAAAGAAATCTTATTAAAAGATGGCGAAGTAATCGCTCCATAATCGCAAATTAAAATATCAAATTTTTTTAATACTTCTGCAAGCTTGTCTGATTTAAACATATACAAGTCATTATATATAATACAGTTATCTCCTTCTTCTTTTACGTCTGCATATAACTCACGGCAGCTTTCTAAAAAATTTGTAGCATTTATTTCTACATAGGCCGCTTTATAACCTTTTGACATACAGTATCTTACAAGCTGCAATGCCTGGGTCGTTGTTCCGATGCGGTTCATTGTTCCGGCGACCGCGATTGAAATAATTTTCTCCTGCTGTTTTTTCTGTTCCTGCTCTGCTTCTGCACTTTCTCTTAAATCCTGCTCTATAGTATTTTCTGTATAATACCCTGTAATGCACTTTTCCCACTCATCTGCCTGTGTGGCAAGTCCCGTTGCAAGAATGAAGTTCGTAAATCCTTTGGAAAGTAGTTCTTCTATAAGCCGGGAACGATATGTAAAGCCCTCTGCGAAAATTACAATCTGACTTGTCTTTGCCTTTTTTATCCTGCAAATATAATCTGTAATTACCTGTGTGTCATCGATGAGCTGCGTTACATCAATTACAATTACTTCATATTGTCCATCAAATATTTTTTCATCGTATTCTGCGATGTGATTTTTACTTCCGGTAAATTCAATTTTATCTTTCTTTCTTCTGCAGTATTCTGCTATAACATTTCCACGGATTTCTGATCCGCAATATAATACATTCATGTTTTTATCCTTTCCCTTTTAATCATTTCCTGTAGCTGCATATGCATTTTTTATTGCTTCATAGTCAATAATATTTTTCTGTATTTCAGTAATTTGCGTTTTATACTGTTGTATTTTTGTATTTAACTCTATAAGCTGCTTATTAACATCTGCAATCTGGCTGTTTATGCTGCTTTTTTCATCGCCCGCAGCATAATTAAGCTTTAAGTTAAGCTCCTGTATCAGTTCATCAGCCGCCTGCTGTTTCTTTTCCTGTTCTGAAATATTTCTTTGTATTTCATTAATCTCATTTTGATAATTGGCAATGTATGTATTTAATTTTGCAATATAGTATTCTTCAATTGTGTTGTAATCTACAATCTTATCTACTCTTTCTACCTTTTCGGCATTGGTATAAAATTTTGCCATTTCCTTGGATACCGTTCCGGTATAATCAACCTGTAGTGCAAGTCTTAATTCAGAAAACTCTTGTTCTTCGACATTTTTGATTCGTATGACCTGCATTGTTGGTGAACTAAGCACAACAGATGTTGCATACTGTCTTTTCTGCCTGTCAGAAGCAGTTACTTTATATGTATCTATTCCGTCGTAAGTTACATTTACAACATCAAATTCAACTTCCATTTCCTGCGTATCCGGGCAGTATACCCATTTATTTAATGTAATCTCACGCTGTTCCAATGTTTCTTTACTGTTTATTTCTGTATATTTCAAATCACCTTTTTCATTAAAGATGTTTTTTGAAAAAATGAAAAAGAAATATCCTGATATAACAAAAATTACAAAAACAGACATTGAAACATTTTGATGTTTTTTAAGAAATTTTTGTATCTTTTTTAATGTTTCCATTTGCATTTCCTTCCTTATTAAGTATTACAGTTACACAATTTTGCCTCTCCGTACAGCGGATACAGCTTTTATATTTTCCAAAGTTACCGGCGCATTTTTTCATTTTCCTCTCCTTTTCCGGTGCTATATATATAGCACCACTATTCTCCAATATATGTGTAATCCATAGCATCAACCCATTCTCCGTCCACTGTAATGCCAAAATGCAGATGTGGACCGGTAGATTGTCCGGTAGAACCTACAAGCATAATTACATCTCCAGCCTCCACTATATCGCCCACATCTGCAATCAACTGTGATGAATGATAATAATAGGTTTTAATGCCATTGCCGTGATCGATAATAATGTGATATCCCGCACTAGATGAATATGAAGCATCTACCACTTCCCCTGCATCTGCCGCGACAACTTCTGTTCCTGTCGGTGCTGCAATATCTGTCCCTCTGTGTGCTTCGACAACCCCTGTTACGGGATTAGTTCTGTCTGGCTGAAACGGACTTGATATATTGCTTCGTGTGTAACCGGGAAGCGGCCACACCATACCGTCCATTTTATTTCCAAGAAGCCGCACAAGGACTGCCGGAGTAGCAAAATTATAAAAATCTTGAACACAGCCATATTCAGTCATATGTACAACTCTGCTGTTTCCGATATATACTCCTGCTGTTACATAATTTCCTTCTGAATCAGCATAGATAATAACATCACCTTCATACATAATTTGTGGTCTTATCTGTTTTTCAACATCGTTGGTATACGACACATATTTACAGCTTATAATATCCTCATAAGAATCTGTCGGTATGTTAAAATAGTCCTCATCGTAACTTGTAAACGTGTTGAAAACGTTGTAAATAAATCCTATCTCATCACAACCTGTAGCTGATGTACCGCCCTCAACATAGGACATGTTATCAATACAGGCTTTGGCATACTCGGCAATCATCTGTCCTTCTTCGATACTTGCATCATCGAGTGGTTCTCGTTCAATTTCCAGTTTGTCCAGCCATTCTTCCGGATTTACTGTTTCATCATTTTGTGTCATATAGAATTTCATTCCATAATCTTCATAATCATCAAGATACATTACCATTCCTAATGTATTTCCTTGCGTAACAGTATCTCCAATCGCAACTACGATATTTGTTATGTAATCATAATGCAGCGTATATTCATCTGTTGTAATTGTAATATTGCTGTAGTCAGAAAACGTTTCAATATCTGTAACCTCTCCATCTGCGCAGCTTATTACAACCTGTCTAAGTACACCGCCGTATATTATATACGGTTCATCATCGGTATAAGCGCTTAAAACAGAATGTATGGCAAGCGGGTAAATAAACTGTTTAAATCCATTAGTAACCAAACTCATATACATAGATACCTGTATTGCAAAGTTCGAGTTACGTGAACGCAGTTGCTCTTTTGATTCCTGCTCCATGTATTCTTTTGCGCTTTGGGCTGTATATCCCCCATGCTCCATAGCATATGTTACATATTCCCGGTCAAGCTCATACGCCTGGTACAAAATTGATAAATGTGCTGTGTCATACAAATCAACAACTCCGGCCATATCTATCAATTTTTTTATTTCTGTTACACCGCATTTAATAGAGTAGGACACACTCTGTATGTCACCTCTGTTTTTTCCGTAAACAGTATTGGATTCTTTTTCAGATGCGTTCATTGGGTCACTTGTCTGCCCGCCTGTAGTACACTGCATTATTGCAAGTACAACATCAGTGTAATATTCAATTCCCTGTGCTGCACACTCATTTTGAACTATTGTCCGGTACTGTTCTACTTCCGCAGAGAATTTTGTATAATCATTGGAAGTGGAAAATCCCTGGCGGTGTGTAACTATTGCAAAGATAATAATTATTACAAGAAGCACATTAAGAAGTAATGCACTTGAAAAAACTCCTGAGAGGATTTTAACTGCTTTAATTATTATCTTTTTTGTAATTTTGTATTTTTCATAATCCTGTATTAGTTCTTCTGCAGAACTTGAACCTGTACTGCTTGTACCTATCATTAAGCACCACCTCTGAAAAGATTAAGTTCTCGATCAGATGCAAACACTTTAAATTCAATATTTTTATCTCCTTGAATTGAAAGTATAAAATTTCCCTGCTGCAGTTTTGGAATTTTTGCATATTCCGTATCCGTTAGCGATGTACCAAAAGCCTGTTTAAGCTTCGGTACAAGTGATTCATCTTGAATACCTATAAATTTGTAATTACTGAACGCAAACAGGTCTTTAATCTGCTGGACGTTTTCCGCTGAAGCATTATCCGGCATACATTCGCTAATACTTTGTGTTGCAAGAATAAGACCGCCAAAAACTTTACGCATTTCACGCTGCATATCGGTAAGCTGTTGTACTGCAACCGGAAAACGTGCGTTCATGATTTTATGTGCTTCATCGAATTCTACAAGAAAATGCACAATATCATCAGCACTTATTCGGCCTTCTTCATACAGATTTTTCATTACCATACCGTTTCTGGTGCAATTATCCCAGCAGATAGACAGTGTTGAATATAAAATAGTATTAGCAATATGCGCCGGTAGTGAAGCGATATTCTTAATGTTAAAAACGACTCCCGGTATATCCATAATGTTATCGATAGTTGTATGTCCATCTAACATTTTTCCGTAATCATCACGAACACTCTCAAACACTCTCTTTACATTATTAAGTCTTCTAACCTCATCAACGAGCAGACTTTCTTCTGCCGCTGTTTTGGCTTTTGTTGTCGTTATTTCTTTAATTTCTTTTTTTACGTACTCAATGAAATCTGTAACAGTCGGATATGCGCTTGATGCGTATGCTGTTATTATTTCATTTTCAATTTTTTCCGGAACAATTTCCATATCAAGATACATTCGGCGAACACACTGGTTAAATGTAATAATTTCCTGTGTGTCGTTTTCTCCGGACAAAATCTCATAGATAATATCCAACTTTGCGATATGTCGGCTGTAGCAGATGCTTTCATTTACATCTGTTTTTAAAATTTGAAAAATATTAAATATTCCGTCTGTGCCATCCAGGTTAATTCGTTTCCAGCCGCAGATTTCAGACATATATTCCAATTCTCCGGTAACATCAAACAGTCGGACAAAGTCGCCTAAAATAAACGCATTATGTCCTAATTTTTTAAGCAGCGTGGATTTTCCAGAACCCATATTTCCAAGAATAAGAACGTTATAATATGTACGAATCTGTGTCTTAAAAAACTGATTAAATATTACAGAGCCGCCACATGACGTAGAGCCAAGATACAAGCCATTTGGATCATGCAGATACGAAAAATGAAATGGATCACCGGCCGCTAACGCTTCATCGAGCATTGGTATTCCTATTCGTGCATTTGGGAATTCCTGTTGCTCTTTATATGGAAGATACATTGATTTCCATTCATAATGCTGCTCATTGAGCATTATCATACCCTTAAAATCATCCAGCTTAGTTAAAATCTGTTCTTCTCTTTTTTCCAGTTCTGCTAAGGTACGCGATTTAATATATATTCTTACCGTAATAGATTTTAGGACTTTTTGATACCTTTTAATCTGATCATACATATCATGTAGATCCGTATATGTATCTGCCGCATCTTTAATACCTGTATCATTTCTTTCCGCAGCTCCCCGGCCTTTATACTCTCGTAAACTCTTATTAATATTCTGCAGAGCGGCAGATTCATTTTCTGTAGTAACATCTATAGTTGTTATAGCACCTTCGTAGTAACACACATTAGTTATCCAGTGTGCTTCTATATATGTAGGAAAATTATATATCTGTATACACGCTTCATAGCCCGTGCCGGTACGGACATGGTCTATATATGCTTTAATTCCTCCCTGTGGCTGTATGTATTCCAGTATTTCACTGTCATATTTTTCTAATTCAGGCTTATTTTTATCCGCTTTATATTCTCTTTTCTGTTTGGATTTTTTCCCATTCATTTTTAGAAACATTTTTTCTCACCTCACGATTTTATATTTTTATTTGCCATTTTCATCAGGACAATATCCTTATGCCGTTTTGTAATGTCCACAAGAAGATTATTATTTTTAAGACATTCTTCTATCTGCAACCTGTGTTTTTTGTGTTCCTCTATATCCCTGGAAAAATACATTATGTAAAATTCCTTGTTTAACCTGTTTTTCTGTATCCATTCCATTTCTGAATTTTTAATTTCCAGTTCTTTTTTGCGGTACTCATTTTTACAGTTAGCTATTTTATGGCCAATAAAGTGCATCTGCTCCTCGCATGATGTTGGAATATTTATGGAAATAATTTTTATTTCATCTTTATACAACCGGAAAAACGATGTAAGTGCGAGGATATCTCTTTCGATATCCCCTTCAGACTGCGCATTGAAATCTTTACACTTAATACATACTAGATCCATTACAGTTCCATTTGCATATACATAACAGTTATTATTCCAGTCATACCGCCGTATTGGAATAAGTTTCAAAATTGTATTTTTAACTTTCTTCTTCATTTTCTATCTCCCGTAAAAGCTTTTTAGTGTATTCGTTCTGGCTTGCATTTTTTAATGGATAATATATATCCGTAATAGAAGACATATATAAATATAAGGACTGCCAGTATTTCTTCTTGGCATTAAACCTGGACGGCTTAACAAGCATTACTGCGACAAACCCATTAAATATCTCAAATGGAATAAATAATGGGCCGTAAATAGAATCTTGTAATAAAAAACCTCCAAACAAAACTCCTCCAATAAACAAAATATCTTGTATATACAGCCAACTTGACTGACGCATCTTTGTACCGGATTTTAAAGTCGAAACAACTAAATATCTGTTATTCATTATTTATCATTCCTTTCATTTGTTTCATTATTAAACGGATTAATATTGAATTTACGTTTAGACATCATTTCTCCTTGTGTCGGCGCTACTGCTGCTTCAACCGGATGTTGTCCAGTCGGCACTCCATTTCCTGGATTTATATTTGGTACACTGCCGCTTCCGGCTTCCGGATTTTCCAGTGCTGCATTGTGTCCCGGCTCTGTCGGCTTCTGTTCTCCGGTCGGCGCTCCGCTTCCCGGATTTATATTTGGTACACTGCCGCTTCCGGCTTCTGGATTTGCCGGGGCTGCATTGTGTCCTGGCTCTGTCGGCTGCATTTGTTCTCCAGCATATGTGCTTTCCGTATTCTGCATATTGCTGCTTTCAAATCCCATACCTTCTGAAGGTGTTCCACTTTCAGGAGTTTCTGCCATTCCATGACTGCTATTCCCTGTTGTATTTGGTTCCTGCATCGGCGCCGGTGTTGTATTATCTGTTCCCACATTTGGCTCCTGCATAGCGCCGCCTGATTCCGATGTACTACTGTTGCTTGCATTTGCTCTCTGCACTGCGCTCTGCCTTGCTGTAGAATCGGATTTATGTGCATTTGCAGTTTTTCTTGCATTGCGAGCCTGACTTGAAAAATGATGCTGCATTCTTGCCTGCTGTACCATACGTAGAAATGACATCATTTTTTGTGATCCTGCGGAAATTCCCATATCGTAACCAAACAGTCTTTGAATTGCAGCCGGTCCATCAATTACAACGAGTGCTCCAAACAGAATAAGAAATGGGCGCACAAATTGGTTTGAAACCGATGTATTTAAGTATTGCTGCCAAAGCAAATATAGTTTTAAAATCACTGGGATTCCAAAAAGAACAATATATCCGTCAAAAAATGCTTCTATTGTTTTTATCGTTTTTTGTCCGGATGTTAAATCAAGTGAAGCAAGTGTGCCAATTATCCTTGTAGTTGCTATTTCCCATATCATTTTTATAACTGCATAACCAGAAAATAAAAAAACAAAAATATTAGCCAGCAGAACAATAATAAGCTGTATGTAATGTATCTTATACCGGTAATAATATGGCGGGTCTAAAATATCAAACAGTCCTTTTGTTCCAATTTCATACCATTGGAGAGTTCCACTATCGGAAATAAGGCGATAATGATTAAATACCTGTTTCTGTAAATCCGTATCAAATTCAGATGCTTTTAAATGTTCAGAAGAATCAATCGCAGACAATACATCTTTTGTTTCTGCACCTACAGTATCTGCAAGCGTAACATTAAAGTCCCAGTTCCTGTTTGCAATGGTCTTCAAATCGGATATGTTACTAAGTACCGTTGCCGTTGAATATGAATCGGACATTAATTCATTTTTCGCAGATAACAATCCTTCGTTCAGAGATGTAATAACTGTTGGTGTTAAATACACAACTGCAAGAAGAATCATAATGTTTTTTATTACCGGTGGCTTTTTTTCGCTAAACATTAAATATGTACCTAGAACCGCAAAGGTTAATGTCATTCCGGCAATAATTAAAACTGAAAAGCTAGATACAAAAGTTTTGTATGCTTGCGATCCAGTAAAATTAAGTGTATTGTAAGCTTCATTAAAAACTATTTCACACAGCTCACTCAAACTTGCTAATGCTTTAATAAGCCACCAACCCAAAACTCTGGCCGCATCTATAAAAATATTAGATGTTATAAAATATGGAAGATTGTTTCCAATAATCGTTTGATAATCCATCTTAAACCTCTCATTTATAATTTATTTTTTATATTTTCTGATTGCCTGTTTTTTACAGTAACCAGTCGTACATCTTCCTGATTCATGAAATCCAAACATATCTACTTTTGTTGCATATTTCCAATACTTACATCCAATACATTGTTGCATCGGATACTGCAAATTATTACCAATTCCGCACCTTGCCATTATTTCAACTCCCGTCTTGTCTTACTTTACTTCCTTACGATTTTAAAAATCCGGCCGCCTTTCGACAGCCGGACTTAGGTTATTAATCACTCCTCGAATAGAGAAATAATTTTTACTTTTTCTGTTACAGCAATACCGCTCATGCAGATTGCTATTACATAATCTGCGATGCAGGACTTTTCAGTTACATTTAAATTATTTTTTTGTGCATAACTTAGCAGCATCTTACTGTTTGTTGTATTTTTCAACAGGACATCGTTACGATAGAAGTATTTATAATACTCATATTCCTTCATCTGTTCTTCCGTTATCGTTTCAATCAATTCCTCATTACCGGATTTTAAAATTTTATCCATATATTCGTAAGCGTACTTATTCATTACATATCGATAATTAAAAAATTCTGGTACGTCATTATCTGAAACAATTGGAAGTGGAATGTCCGAAAACTTCCTGTCAGCAGGAAATGAATCTAACAAATACTCATACGAAAACAAATATCCCGTTCCCCTGTCTATACTGTTAAAAATAGGATAAGGTACTATTTTATTTCCTTTTAAATCTGTACGTTTCATAAAACGTTTTACAACGTTCTCTCCCGGCCGTAAGTCCATAAGTTCATTTGGACTTAAAAGCGGACGTTCTTCATACATTTCAGTAAAATTTTTGCTTAGTTCCATTTTCTTTCCGCTACGGGTTATATTCGTAATCGTTTCATTTCCAAGCAGCTTAGAAAATTCCTCGGCTGTTTCATAGAGTGATGTCTGAATATAAATCTGATTACCGCAATTAGCTTTAATCGTCTTTGCATCATCACCATATATACTATCAAGCTGTGAATATGCTTGTAAAAACAGATTAAAAATCATATTTACACCCAGTCCCACAGAAACCATTGTTTTAAAATCTTTAATCGCCGGATAATTACCAATCTCATCCAAATGAAAAATAATTTTCCTTTTACATTTCTGTCCCGGTGCGCCAGCTGCTCTCCTGGCATTCGCTTGATACACCTGTCCAATAAGCGTGGAAACGATACTATCTTTACTTCTGTCGTAAAATGGCACACCAATAAATAATGCTACAGGCTTATCACCAAAACCCAATGACTCTAAATCGAATGTACTTCTTGCTGTCATTTTTGTTATGTTTTCATACATATAAATATTTAGCTTAGTAAGCGCCTGCGAAAAAATAGAGCCTTTGGTTTTATCGCCGGACACTTCAATACTTGCATATATCGCTTTAGCTCTATCTCCCGCTGGACGCTTTTGAAAATACACATCCAGTTGCGTAGTATGTGCATTAATATACACTCTTGCAAGCTCTGTAAACGTATTTACAATAGACGCTACTGTAACTCTTTTTATATTCTCATGCGAATATTCAAATTTAACTGTTGTAGGAATATACCGAAACTTTTTTAGATTATCTTTTGTAAAAATTTCCGGTATATTAGAGTTCCACTCTGTATCTGCAGCTGCTTTCTGCTCCGGTCGCAATCTTTCATATGCCGCCTGCCGTTTTAAAAAGATTGCCGCAGCTTCTGCATTTTCTCTTAAATCCTGCTTATTGCAATCATCGATGTGTGCAATAATAAGTGCAGATAATGCACTTGTCGCATTATTTAAGAAGAACTCTGCATTATCATCACCGCTGCTTTTTCCACCATTTCCACTGTAAATTGAATATGCAAAAGAATTGCACAGCAGTTCCGCATCAGATTTGTTTCCCTCCATATAGTATTTAACAATTAAATCCAATGGATTGTACTGTATGCCGACAGATGGATCTGCAATATTTAACACAAGGACTTCATAACCTCTATTCTTTAATGCTTCATATGAGCGGCAGACCAATTCCAGTTTCATGTCTATAATAACCATGCTTGCTTTTTCACTTCCGCGCGAATATAAATCTATACATGGAACAACAAACATTTCACCCTTACCTGACCGAGTAATACCAAGCACAATTGTATTTGTATTACTATTATCTAAATAGAGCTTATTATCAATCCTGGCAACTGGTATTCCACCATAACCTTCAAATTCCACATTTTTATCATTAACAGCAATATATTGCTCTTTAATTTCATCAACTGTTGTAAATCTCTCTGCACCTTTTTGCCCAATATTCATATCGGTGTAGCTCGTATATATTCGATAAGTAAGTATCAGAACATATGCAACATCTGCCACTAAAAAAAGAAAAAATAAAAAGGTTGTGAAGGGATGCCGAAAAGCACGTAATCTTACAAGCTGTGCTGCGCCAAAGAGATTATTATAATTACTACTTAAAGTGGCCGAAATTACATTGCATATATAATTTCCAATAAGAAAAATTATAATAAAAACTGTTGCAGCAATGGCTGTAATTACATTTCTGCTTCCTATGCGTTTATTTAACCGCATTAAAAGATTATTATTACCTAATTCTTTTTTTCCCATTTTTTAAACAGACTGTAATATTGTATGTAGACTGCAAATATTACAGTCTATAGCACCTTTTAAAATTGCAATGATGCACCATATCTAGCTCCTAGCGTTATAGAGCCACATACCAAAAGCCAGCCGATTACGATAAACGGTAATCTCTTTTTAATCTTCTCAGTTCCGTCTTCGCTTAATGCAAATATAGTACCAATAACAACACAACATACTGTTATTAATACATATGCCTGATTGCGATATTCGGTTATTAACTCAATAATTTTTAATCCGATGCTATCCAAATTGGCTTTCTCCTTTCCGCACGTCATAAAAATCTACGTAAAACATAAGTTTCACGAACTTTTCTATAATAACAGGCATTCTGTTTTTTGTTATATTTAAATCACTTTATGCTATGTGATGTCCAATTAAAATTCTATATTATTTTGTGCAATTTATATAATAGCCAACGCTTATTGTGCTAATTATGTCTAATTTTGCTAGTAATTTCTACAATATTCTAGTTATGACTTGATATGCTAATTAAAATATATTAATATACAACTATAAAATAAAACAATTTTTTAGGAGGTCTTTTTATGGGAAATAAAATAGGTGTAAATATTCCATTAACAAGTCAGGGCTTTGACACCGCTGAAGAGGTTTTACAGTTACACATTGATAAAAACTTATCAACTGAAAAAAGCGTATATTTTAGCACTTCTTCTCGAATTAATTTTAAAAAGGCCAGGGAACTGGATTTAATATTATTATCCAACCGGGCCGGATTAAGATATTTAGCAGAAATTGAAGAGTATCATCATTTTGATGTTGCTGGAATTCCTGTTGATTCTGCTGAATATAGTCCTGCAAAATATGCAGATGTTCCTGAGAATCATTGGTTTAAACTCAGCTCAATTAGAAAAGCTTCTACAGTGGAAGTTGAAAATTTAATACCTCTTAATAAAAAAATGATTACAGAATATCAGAATGTTGAAAATTACATCTGTAATACCAATAGATTGCAGACTTTTTATTTTAAACAAATGTAACCAGATACCACAACTTTTATCTTATATAAACAAAAAACCATAACAAAAGGCATCACTGCCTGCCTTTTGTTATGGTTTAAATATTATTCTTGTTCTTTGCCTTGCTGCCGTTCAATTTCTAATTCCTGTTGCATTTTATTGTATGTCATTTCATTTCGTATTTTTTCCAATTCATTTTTCATAAAAATTCGTGTTAATTCCATTGTTGCTTTTAATGTATATTGCATACTGCTATACTGTAAGTTTTTTCGATTCTGTTCAAAAATCCTTTCATTTATTTTTTTTCGATTTTCAACAGCTTCTTGATATATTCTTGTTCTTTCTTCTTTATCAAATTCTCGCATTTGCCTTAATATTACATTTCCAAGCCGATATTTAGCATCTTTAATTTTATTTTCTGTATATCCTGCTTTTGACGTATCTTTAGGTATTCCATATGCTGTTCTATATTTCTCCTGCTGTTTATCCAGTAATATTTTTAATTCATTCCATTCATCTTTACATTCATTTTCCAAGAATATTTCTGTCATTTTATCAATTTTAGGCAGCAAATGTTTTATAGAATTATAACCATAATACCACTGTCTTCTATCTTCTGGAAGTTCACTTATTACCTCTTTAAACAATTTTAAATATTCTTCATCTTTAATAAACATCTTCTTTTTCTTATTTGCAATTATGCTATTTCTTATTATATTATTTATTATTTCATTTTCTTTCTGTTGACTTAGAACATTATTTACTATTTTGCTTTTTACTTCTTTAAAAGAAGATGCCTTTAATTTGCCCCTTATCTCATCATTTTTCTTTTGTCGCATTGGTATAGGTTCAACCATAGCAATATGAATATGGATATTATCTGTATTTAAATGTATTGCTGCTGACCATACAGCATTTTCTAGATTTTCACTTTTCTGTAGCTGTTGCATTGCAATTCGTGTAATCTCTTTTAATTTTCTTTCGTTTACACAATCATATTTTCTATTAATTAATCCATTCTGAAGCAGCCAACGATTGTCGAATGATATTACATGCTGCCACATCACGCTTTCATTTTCCTGCGCTGTTTTAAATATATCTTTTAACTCTTTCTTTTCGTTCTGACTTAAAAAATCTTTGTTCTCTGTAAATAATCCTGTTGTTTTTTCGCTATTCCCCATATAATCGTTATACAAACTAAATTTAGATAAATTATCATTTCGCACTGCCTCATCACGGTCTATATAATTAATATAATCTCCGAATGTCTTTTTTGTCGGACTGCAAAATCTACTCTTAAATATTACCCCTGCTTTTATTTCTCCCATTTATCATTTCCTTTCTGATGCTATTTATAGCACTGGATAAATTTCTATCCATAAAAATATAATGGTGCTATAAATAGCACCATTATATTTCAAACTCGTTTGTTGGTTCAATAACTGCATTTTCTTCTTTACACATTTTATTAAATATTGAACTTTCTTGCTCCATATTTATATCTTTTTTTTTTGCAAAATTATTGCTCCATGTCTTTTCGGTCTGCTCTTGCAAAAATTTTTCAAATCCATTTATTTGCCCAGTTCTATCAAATACCTCAAGTGCCATATAATATACATCTTTATCCTCGTTGTAAATAATAGTTGGTGGATAATCATGTATCATTAAATAGTAATTCAAAAGTGTTCTTCCAAGTCTTCCATTTCCATCTGCAAATGGATGTATTTGTTCAAAATTCAAATGCAAATATGTTGCAATTTTTAATGGGTCTTTTCCTTCATTTTCTTTCAATTCATTACATAAAAAATCAATTTCATTTTCAACATTTTCCGGCAATTCACCAACGTCATCTCCAATAACATATTCATGCTTTTTAAAACTTCCTGGTCGCTCACCCTTTAAATATCGTGTTTCATCATAGCAGCCTTTCATTAATTTCTCATGTGTTTGTAATATTAATTCTTTTGTAATCGGCTCTCTATTTAAAATCTTATCAGCTAAAAAATCAAAACATTCCTTTTGATTTTGAATCTCAAAAATTGTTCTTATATCACCTGTAAAATTAATCACTTTTCCGTTTTCAAATATTTCTCTAGTGTTATGATATGTAGTTTCCGGGTTTTCAATTTTATTAGAATTATATGCAAAAACAATTCTAAAGTTTTGTAATTTTGCCATTAATTCTTCTCTATTTGTCACAACCTTATTTTGCCAACTTGCTACTATTTCACTATAACTCATAAATGCCACCCCATTCTCTCTAGTGCTATTTATAGCACCTTAAATATTCTTATTATCTTTTATTTGTTTATACCTTTCAATTCTATTTTTTACAGTATCTTTACTCTCTTTCACAATATTACTCTCTAAAATATCTGTATCATACATTTTATCCATAGACATATTTAGAATCATACTGTTCAGAATTTCTAGTATGACTTGACTATTTCTATCTGCAGTCGTTACTCCCAAACGCAAACGTACAAACATATTTTTATATTTTTCTTCTATCTTACTCAATAACTTTTCAGCCACGCTGTCTGTTTGTTCGTCTGTCATTTTTCGATGTTGCATAATTATATAATCCACTGCCGCAGACATTGACCGCAATCCCTGTTCTGATTTTACTTTTTTTATGTACTCTATATTTTCTTTGTACAACGTTAATTCTTTCTTTTCTTTATTCATAATTCTCCCAGTGCTATAAATAGCACCTATCCTTCTTTAAGTTCATTGATTAGGTTGTAACACTCCTGCAGTATAGATGTATTGTCTTCTATAACAACAGCAATATCTTTTACCAAGGCTTCATACTTATAATCCAACTGTTTCAAATCTCCTGCGATTGCAAGACTTTCAAGATACTTTCTTAAAAACTCCTCCCTACTTACACCTTGTTTTTTAGCCATTTGTGTTAATTTAGCACCAACAGCAGCATCTAAATCCCGTATTACTATATCCATGTGCTATATCCTCTCCGGTGCTATTTATAGCACCTATTAGTATCTACTATAATACCTCTTTTATAATGCTTTTTCAATATATCTATATAAATTAATACCGTTTTAATACCTTTTTAATATATATAATGATATCATCATTTCGTTTGGCTTTGCCAAACATATCAATGAAATTGATATCAGAAATCTCTTATGCTCTTTTTTTTTTACAAAAAAAATCATTTTTTATTAAAAAAATATTGAATTTTATATTTTTCGGTGCTATTATAGCACCATAACATATGTTTTATTCCGGTGCTATTTATAGCACCAATTCAATTTAAAAAGTGGGATGTGCGCACATCCCACTAAATAATCATTATAAATATATGTTGGTGCTATAAGTAGCACCGGAAAGGCAATTAACATGAAAACTATTTCATTTTTAAACAACAAAGGCGGTGTGGGCAAAACCGCAACAACTGGAACAGTAGCTCATATGTTAGCAACTCTGTTCAATAAAAAAGTGCTTCTTATAGATGTCGATCCTCAGGGGAATCTAAGCAGTATGTACACGGATCAGAAAATGATGGAACTGCTTGTAACATTATTAAAAGATGTACCAAACACGACGAATGAAAAAACAGTTGAAGACCTTTTTATTGATAGTGCATTAGATGTACATGAATGTATTCATTCAACCAAATATGGCAATCTTGATATTATTCCTTCGCTTTTGACTTTGAGTGAGTGTGAAGAAGTATTGAAAGCCGATATTAGAACGCCACAGCAATTTCGTCTAAAAAGCCATCTTGATAAAATTAAAGATGAATATGACTACTGCTTAATCGACTGTTCTCCGTCAATTAATATATTGAATATTAACAGTCTCGTTGCATCCGACCAGGTGTACATTCCTATGAAATGTGATGCCTGGTCAGCAACCGGAATGTGTATTGCTAAAAAATTAGTAAAAACTGTGTCTACATACAACACCAAACTAAAATTAGGTGGTTGCTTTTTCACGCAGTGGGAGAGTACTAAAAATGTGTCAAAGACAACAAATGAAATTTTAACTTCTATAATTCCAGAATTGATTTTGCCTGTCACAATTGCAAAAAGCAAACTGATTGAAGAAATGTCTTATATGCAGATACCATTACTCGAATATGATACATCCAAAGACAAAAGTAAAGTCACTAAAGATTACATTGCGCTTACTGAATGGATTATGTCACATTAACTCGGTGCTATAAATAGCACCGAAAAAAACACATTTATGTGTAAACAATAATTTGATATGGTGCTATAAATAGCACCGGAAAGAGGTAACAATGAGCAAATTTAATATGAATACATTAGGCCTTGGAAATGGTATGTTAAATCAATTTTCTCAAGAGCTTAAAGAAGGATTTACCATTGAATATATTCCAATCAATAAAATTGACGAAAACGAAAACAATAATTACAGTACAGAAGACATCGATGAATTAGTTGATTCAATCCGCACTGTTGGTTTAAAACAGAACTTAGACGTTATGCAGCTTCCGAATGGAAGATACAGGTTACTAACCGGTCATAGACGATTTAAGGCATTATCCGAACTGGCTCAGGAGGACAGCAAATATAAAATGGTCCCTTGTACAATTACCGCTCTGGAGCAAGTCCAGTTACCTGTTTCAGAAAAAAGCAAGGAAAAATATTTAATTCACATAACTAATGCAACACAACGACATATGACTGATTCTGATAAATACAATCAGTACACTGATTTAGTTGCAATTTATACTGAAGCTAAAAACAACGGCTTCACCCTAACTGATAAAATGCGTAATCTGATTGCACAGGATATGCAGCTTTCCCCAGCGCAGATCGGAAAATTTGATTATATCCGAAACAATGCCGATGATGAACTTATCGACAAAATACAAAATAACAAAGTATCTATCAATGAGGCAAATGACATAGCACATCTTACAAAAGATGAACAGAAAAAGGCTACTAAAAAACCTAAAATTATCGATACATTAACCGAAGATAGCTATAAACTTACGGATTTTAACGATGTAACAAAAAGATTTGCTCAATTTTCTTGCAATTACAACGAAGTTCTAAAAAAATCTGCAATTGCAAGCAAAGAAGAATATGCAAAACTATTAAAACATAAAGAAAATCTTCTTAAAGAGCTTACTGCAATCGAAAAAATCGTAAATAATTTAGAGTAAAATCCATTTCAAATTTTCTTTTATCTTACAGCGCATACACTTGTAGTAATAATCTACAACAGGTGTGTGCGCTATAGCTAAATAAAGCCCCTAAAAAGGCGGCGAAAGCCCGGTAAAGTAAAACCCTAACCCTAACAACAACCACAATAGAAGTGTAGACAAAAGCACACACCAAAGACACAGTGCCAAAAATTGAACCCCACTAAAAACAATTAAATTTTTCTGTAACATAAACACAGCCATCTCATTTATAACGGATAGCAGTAAGAGTATATAGCAATATTTTAACGTACAATTTACATTTTCCTTATTCGCATTTTTACAGTTATTTTCGGATTGGCGAGTATATCCATATTCTCTTGCGATTCGTTTAACAGTCGAGAGAGATATTTCCATAATGGTTGCAATCTGCTTATATGTATATATATTTTCAGATAGCATATTTAACACTTTTGTATTGCGTGCATTTCTTTTTTCTTTCGTAGCTTCTTTTGCAGCTTCTCGCTGCAACGTGCGCTGTGTTTGTCCCAGCATTGTTACTTTAAGTTCTTCCTGTGTAAGTTTTAATTTTTCAATAATCCACGCGTCAGACAATTTGTAATATCCACTGTGTGTTTCAGTAACATTTCTATCAACAGAAGCGATTACATGCCCCACTTCCTGATCGGAGAGTGGACTTGTAAATTTACTATTAAATTCAAACAGTAATTCTTTCGCATTTGCATATATCTGTTTCGCTGTATTGTAATAGACAAAGCACATATACTCTCTACGGTTATTAGTACATGCCGAATTAAAATATGTCTGTAATTTCGTTATTTGCTGTAACCTGTTATAAAGAAACGTAGATGTACAACCTGCAAATGAAATAAGCTGCATCTTTACTGCCTCTTTTTTCACTGTCGGCATTATACATTCACTTTCATATTTCTTTATGTAGCCTTTAAAGTCAGAAAGTTCATAGAAATGTACATTTCCAAAATAATCTGTTCCAATATATGGAAGTGTACAATATGTTTTAGCTGCTGTATTGTATGTTCCAGGTAATCGCACAATTCTTGCTAAATCATTTACAACAACCCTGTCAACTTCCAGTAAGTTTTTATCCTGCATATAATACTGTAATATATCTGCGATTTTGGAATATAAATAACTATATAGCTTTCTCTGTTTCTCTGTATTTTCAGTAACTGCAAGCGACCTCGAAAAAATATAATACAGACCTAATCCTCGTCCGGTATTAGTTATAGCCGTAGGAGCAGGAAGCACTTTTTTATTTACAAGTTCCAATATTTTATTATACGTTTTTAAAATGGCTCTTTTAATTTGTGCAGATGTTCCATCATGTTTGTCCAGGTCAAAGTAGAAGCCATTAATTTCACGGACATTTGCGGCCGTCCTACTTTTCCCGGAGGCATACAAATTAAGAGATACCCATGTATCCGTATGTGTATCAGAAGGAATCAGGTTGCACTTATCTAAGCATGCTTTCTGCTTCATTTTATTTGCAGTCTTCATGTTTAGAAATGCGTAACTATTATGGTCATTGTGATAGAGCAGTTCAAGAAACTGTTGTGTACAGTTCATTTGCTCCAGATTGTTGCCAAAATATTTAACCGCTGCAAGTGCCATATTTCCAGAATCCTTTCTAAAATCTAAAAATGGGTAAACTTAATAAAGGTACACATATTCCCATTTCAAAAAATATGTACCAAATAATTTATATTTAATATATTTACTCCAAAAAAGTGTAACTTTAATAAAGGTAACGCAATCCCTATTTTAAAAAATAGAAAAGTTACCACTTTCACTTATTATTGGCATGAATAAACAAATAAAAAAGAGTGCCAATCATACTTCATTCCGTATGATTAACACTCTCTATACTTATGTTTAATAAATCCATTTCATATTCTGTAAAAATACAATAATTTATTTATTTTTCATCGTTTAGCCCTTGACAATTTTGTTTAGACTATTATATAATTTACCTACGATGATTCCATAAGTGTGGTATGTGAATCATACGGAATAAACAAGTCGGCCAAAACTTGTTTATTCACATCAATAATTGTATGATACTTTAAAAAAGTTGTCAACAATTATTTTTTAATTAAATAATACAATAACGGAGCTGTGTTTACAGCTCCGTTTTGTATTTTTAAAAGCAAATCATATATCACCATCTAAAAGCCTCCGGTATTCCCTTGGCATCCAGATATTTTTTTCTTGCATTTTCACGTTCTGCCGGGGTAGCGGCAGTGCAGTATGTCGAATATAATTCACGCTCAACTAACTTATTTAGCTTATTCTCTAATTCTGTTTTAATTTCATCATGTAACTTTTCATCATCAAACAAAAAATATTTCACTAAATTATAGAATACTTCTTCCGGTATCATAATATTTTTCATAAAATCCTCCTTTTTTGTCAGATATTGACAATTTTCTTTTAAATATATATAATTAATTTTGTAACTGTCAAGTTACAAAATGGCATTACATTTAAAACTGCGTGAAACTTATGTTTCACGTAGAAAAATGTAAAGGAGTCATTTATGAACAATTATTATGAACAAAAGCAACAGCAGGAGAGTATTAAGTTAAATATAACTCTTGCCAGATTACCTCAATTCTGTAACCAATTTTTTATAGGTATAAAAAATACTACGCAAATAAGTACACAGCTTCGATATGCTCGTGATCTTATACCATTTTTTGAATATTTTTCAAAGAGAAGGCAATGTGAGATATCTAATATGTCCATACACATTTTAAATGAAATAACTCCCGCAGAAATTGAGCAATATCTATTTCATTTGCAAAATTATACAGATTCTTCCGGGCATATACGAAGTAATGGGAGAGTAGGCATTAAAAGTAAGTTATCTGCTATTCGTGCATTATACCGTTATTGTTTTCATCATCAACTTATTAATTTCAATAGTGCGGAGCTAGTTGATATTCCTATAATTGAGAAGAAATTAATTAAGCGACTTTCCACAAAACAAGTAGAAGATGTATTAACAAACATAGAATATGGCATTTACTTAAATAATAAGGAATATGCCTGGAATAAAATACTACGGACACGAGATTATGCGTTAATATCGTTATTACTCGGCACTGGTATTCGAGTATCTGAATGTGCTGGAATCGATACCGATGATATTAACTTTTGTCAGCATTATGTAAAAATAATTCGTAAAGGTGGAAAAGAAGATATACTATACTTCTCGGATGAAGTCAGCAATTCTTTATTAGAATATAAATCAAATAGAGAAAAAATAATTGCAAAAAATCCTTCTGATTCAAATGCCTTTTTTCTGTCTAAAAATCGTACTCGCTTATCTGTTCGTGCTATACAAAATATAACACATAAGTATACTAAACATATAAACGAGGTATCCCCACATAAATTACGTGCAACGTATGCCACTAATTTGTATATGGCAACACGCGATATATACTATGTTTCTAATGTATTGGGACATAGCAGCGTAGAAACCACTAAAAAGTATTATGCAGAAATTCCAGAAGAAATAAAGAGAAATATGCGTAATGCACTAAAATTAAGATAATTTTTTCGTTAAACGTAGATTTAGCGAAGTTATTCTACTTTGCATAGAACACTATAAAATCAAGCCAGAGGAACGTCTATCCTCTGACCTGATTTTATAGTTTAACACATTGTTCATTATTTGTTTTGAATTTCAAAAAAAACAGAGCGATACTTAAAACGCTCTGTTTTTATAACCTACATCTGCATACTATAATCTGGTTCAGGATATTGCATCGACATACTGTTCTGCATTATGTTTTGTATTTGCGGGTCTTTATTAAAATAATTCTGTGCTTCAAGCTTTCTATCCTGGTACATTTCCATAGCTGCTTCTATGTATTTATCCAGTTCCGCTTCAATAGTGTGGTATCGATTAAATACATCCTGTACGACATCTTCAAAAAGATAGTCTTCATCGGCATTTATTAGAGAATCATCCATTTTATGAAAATTATCTGCAAGATGCGCTTTTCTTCCTTCAGTAATATCTTCTCCAAGATGTGTACTTAGCATAATCGAAAAACAGTCTGCTTCAAATTCTTTTCGGTATGTATTCTTTATTAGATCAAATGCGCTGTGATCCATTACTGCATGTCCTAATTCATGCGTTAAAGTTGAGAGTTTTTCACTCGAATTTAACGCATGATTTAATCCAATAATTTTATTTTGTGTATCAAAAAATCCTTTTAAGCTAATGCTGTTAATTTTTCTGTTTTCTACCGGCATTTTAAGATACTGTTTACAGAAATCTGAAATACCTTTGACTAAAACATCTTTGTCTACACTGTTATATCCCATATTATAATAATCAGGATATTTTTCCTTTGGAAAATCTGTCTGTGAAATATCGAATACATGTCCCTCTTTAAAGTAAATCTTCTGTTTTGCTTCAATTTTTCCTTCCTTATACAGCTTTTTTAATTCTTCCGGAGCTTCAGACAACTTCACGTATTGATTACTGCCTGGAAGTGGTAACAGTGTAGTTTTTGCCGGTGCTAACACCTTTAATCCTTTTTCACCGCGTTTTACGCTGCACCCTTCCTCTTTCCATTTGGCAAACGATTTAACGAATGTGGCACCCCTATTTTGTCTTAATATAAGCATACTGTTTCTTACACTGTAGCTATGAAACTTTGTTCCAAATACAAGGAGTTCCGCAATTCTTTCCGGCCGGTTTGTGTAATTTATAGCAATATCCCGTATTTCCATGTTGATATTGTGCATTTTTTCAGCCCGATCTTTTATAAAATCTTCCTTTTTTTTCAATAATTGTTCCGGTGGCTTTTTAGCTTTTCCGGCCACTTTTCCATTTGTAGTGGCATATATTATTTTCTGCGCATTATACGCTACTTTTCCAATATTGCTATGGCTATATACACCATACTGTATGCCATTATTCTGTAGCAATTCTTTTATCTTTTCATCAATTACTTTTGCTTCGGCTGATGTTTGTAGTCTTCCGTCCTGTTCATAACTTGCATCTGCATCACGCTGTACAACAAATACAAAATTATTAAATTCGTTGTATTTTTGTACAACTTCTTTCTCATATTCCGGTGTAAGTTGCCTATTATACACGGTATTAAGAAGCAACGGTGCATCGGTTATAATAGCATCAACTTTTCCTTCAAGCCGCATCATGCGGTTATATTGTTCTTCTAAAATCTTTCTTTGACTGCTTTCAGAACCGTCAAGCAGTTCATTTCTGCCTTCCCATGCAAGTTCTTTTGCATATTCCTGGACATATTCTGCAACAAGCCCTCTTTTCTTTAATGTTGCTGCAATTTCCATACAGGCTGTCGTCTTCCCTGCTCCTGGACCTCCAAAGGCATTTATAACCAGTGTATGCTTTTTATCTTCCATATTACACACCCCCTATGCCATTTCTAAATCTGCGGCTGTAAACATCGGGTCTTGCAGTTCTTCGTTGGCCATTCTTGTAAATATTACACTGTCCTGCATTGTCTGTTGTTCCGGTATATTTTTTTCCTGTTCTGCCTGTTCCGGCTCACTTCGTTCAAGCAGCCGCTGTAATCTTAAATCTCCGACCTTATAAACCAACTTGTCATAATCCGTAAGTGTAAGATTTTCATTTGCAAGTATTGCAGCTTCACATTCCTCATACGTCTTATATACCTGTTCACTATAAGGTTTTAAACCTATTTCATCGCTCTCATCAATTACTACTATTCTGTAATAATCTTTCCATGTACCGAATGCTTCCGCCGACCATTGCTTCTTGTAAAAATTTTCTTCCGGTGGTACATCATTTGTGCTTTCTATTGCAGCCAATGTTACGATGTCACCTTCAGAAATGTATTCATCTTCTTGCTCTTTTTCCTGTGCCGGTTCTTGCTGTACCGACTGTTTTACTTCTTCAGACTGTGCTTCCTGTTTTGCTGGCTCTGGTTCTTTTTCTACCGGC